>UOGC01000062.1_pt1 | contig 37308 bp, 38 predicted proteins | sample 1988541 | NCBI WGS metagenome assembly UOGC01 (sample SAMEA4712194, study PRJEB27164) | hydrothermal vent metagenome | biome: marine basaltic hydrothermal vent biome; feature: marine hydrothermal vent; material: mineral | place: Pacific Ocean | collected 2011-06-14/2011-07-23 | depth 1689 m
GCTACGTTTGGCTGAGCGCGATACCAGTTGGCAAACGCTTCTACTTTTTTAAGGTAATCAGGCTTGTTGATGCCGCTTGGTTCACCGGACTTTAAGGAATATTCGATAATATCGAGCCCCGAAAGATTGTTGCTAACAAAATCTGACGCACGGCGAAACTCGTAACGGGTGTCAAAATATTTTACAAAGTTGTCGTCAAGCTGAATGAAAACCACGCCCGAAGCGAGAATGAGCATGAGGGCAGACATCGACCATAAAAGCCCTTTTTGCCGAGCCACCACAAAACGGCCCAATGAATCGGCCATCTTTGATAAGTGCCATCCCCCTTTCGGTGTAGGTTTCACCTTCACCGGCAGAACAGCCATCAGCGCTGGCAGAAAAAGGACTGAATAAACCAACGCGGCCATCACGCCAACGGCGACCATGTTACCAAGGTCGTGAAAGGGTGGTGCGTCGGAAAAGTTCATGGTTAAAAAACCTATCGCTGTGGTTACTGAAGTGAGGAACACCGGTTGCAGGTTAATTCTGATCGATTCGATAATCGCCTCATGTTTCGATTTGCCGTTTCTCATTTCGTGAAAAAGAGTGACGAGCAGGTGAATAGAATCTGCCACTGCGAGGGTGAGAATAATAGTTGGGGCGTTGGTAGAAGCTGGGGTGAGGTCGATACCGATAAGCCCCGCAAACCCCATGCCGGTTATCACAGACATAATGAGCACCATTAATGCGCTAAAAATACCAGTGATAGAGCGAAGCAAAAGACCGAGCAGAACAAAAATAACGGCAAACATAATGGGCAAAAGGGTGGCACCATCCTCGGCACCCGCCTCGCCAAATGCAGTGTCCATAAGAACGCCGCCAGAAATATAAAGGTCGATTTCAGGGTGATTCGCCCGAAATTTTTTGGCTATTTCACGGGCAAAATTGGTAACCACGGGAGATTCGTTTCCGTCTAAGCCGGGCTTTAAAACGTTAATATTCACACCGGTGACGGAGCCTGTGTCGGAAATGATTCTGTTAACCAGAAGTGGTTCGGCAAGAGCGACGGCTCTTTTTTGAGCCAGTTCATCGTCAGTCAGCTTCATGGCATCTGTAACAAGGTCTTCAACTATCAGGTCGTCTCCTTCTGCCGTTGTGTGTTGATAGTTGGTTATAGAATCTACCCGGTTGGAGAAAGGAATTTGCCATGATGCCTCGGTTAGCTCCTCGATGGCGGCTAACGTTTTGCGGGTAAAGACATTGCCATCTTTGGGTGCCAGCGCAAAAAGGATATTTTCAGTTTTGGTATAGGTGTTTTCCAGCTCTTCCAAGGCCTGTAACTGAGGATTTTCTTTGCTAAAAAAAACACGCCCGTCGCTCGACATTGTTAAATTGGCCATACCGGAGCCAAAAGCCCCCGCTACCAGAAGCGAAGCTATGATGAGAAACCAGCGAAATCGAACAACCCATCGGCCAAGACCTTCTTCGAATTGCTTCATTTTTTTCTACCTTTGCCTGTGCCGTATGCGGCTGATTAGTGAACGGATAATTTTTTATTCAGCATTAAATCAAAAAAAAGCTAGCGAGTGTAAAGACCTTTTAATATTAAATCGACCACGTCATTGGCTATTTCCCTCGTCTCTTCTTCAGGAGTATTAACCATGAAAGCAGGGTAGTTAAAATAGACAAAGGCCTTGAGGACGGCATGGGCCGTTTGTAGAATATTAGAAACGTTAAAATCGCCGGTGCGGTTACCTTCAGCCAGAATTTCTGCCAGAATTGATTTTTTCTGTTCAATATGGGCTTCAATCAGGTCTTTCCGCTCCTTGCTGATAAACTCAAGAAGTTCAAAGATTTTGTCATGAGTTTTTACACAACCAGCGGTAATATCTATTGATTTATTTACAAAGGCACGTATTTTTTCTGGTGGGGCGAGGTTAGTCTGGCGAGCTATTTCTTTATAAGCCCTATGTTCGTCGGCAAAATGGTCTTCTACTGTTGCGGCGGCTATGTCTTGCTTGTTTTTATAGAAATTATAGAGATTCGCCGCCGACATATTACAGTCGCACCCTATTTCGGCCATGGTTGTTTTGCCAAACCCGTAGGTGGAAAAGCGTTTTATCGCCGCCTGTTTTATTTTTTCTCTAATCTCTCTCGTTTCGTCCATCGTGAAATAATACACAATGAATTCTGAACAATCAATTATTTATTCAGGTTTTTACTATCCGCACGGTCGCTGTGCCGGTATTGTTTTTTTGCGATTCCTGCCGTGCCAAGCTAAATTTATCTACCCTAGCCTTAGATGTTTTGTGTCGGCCACAGCTTTTCGCGTTGGTAGATGTGGCGCGATTTTTTTCATCACATTTTCTCCCGTTGCCCGGTAAGACGTTAGTTTGCCGCCATAAACGGTTACGATGTTCATGTTGCCACTATGTAGAAGCGTTTCGCGCGAGCGGTTAAACAGGCTGGCGCCGCCGGAGGGAAGAACGCGAAGCCCGGCAAAGGAACCTATTATGTTGTCTTTTCTCATATCCCTGATGTGCGGAAAGTAGTGCGCCGCAGTTTCCAGCAGGTAGTTTATCTCATCATCCAGCGGAGCTACGGCGGATGGATCGCCTTTATATTTGGTTTCAGATGTTCCGATAAGTGTTTTGTCGCCGTGCCACGGCATTATGAACACTCCCCTCCGGTCGCGTGGAGCCTCTACGTAATAGATGCCCTTTTCAATTTTACCTTCCAGAATAATGTGGCTCCCCTGAACCAGCTCGACAGGAACGGCTTTTTGTTCCGGCTCTATTTTTTCTAAAACAGTGTTGGCCCAGGGGCCAGCGGCATTAACAAGAACTGTTGCGCGTATTTTATAGGCTTCACCATTTTTATCGAAGCGGATTTTCCACGTGCCACTCTCAAATTTTGCGCCGGCAAATAAGGCTGGCATATGCAGAGTTGCTCCAAGTTCCTGTGCAGATCGCATTACCGCTTCTGTTAGTAACACGTCATCCGTTTGCGCTTCGTGATATTGAAAAACTGTTTTTAAACCGTTGGTAGAAAGCCCGCCTAAAGCCTCCCATTCGTGGTGCGGAAGGGTGGTGAAGCTTGCGTTCCTGTCAAACCCCGCAAGCGCATAATAAAGAGCAAGCCCCGCACGAACTGTAGTTGCGCGTCTTTTAGTATCTTTATAAATGGGGATGAAAAATCTTTTCAGTTGAACGAGGTTAGGCGCGTTTTTTAACAAAAGGCTTCGCTCATAAAGACACTCACGCACAAGCGCAAACTGCCCGGTCTCAAGGTAGCGCAGTCCGCCATGTATAAGCTTGCTCGACCGGCCCGATGTTCCGCTTGCGATGCCTTCTTTCTCCAGTATGGCAACAGAGTGCCCGACAGAGGCAACAGCCTGGGCCACTCCCGCCCCGTGGATGCCTCCGCCTATTACCAGCACGTCAAAACTTTTATCAGGCATTGCCCGCTTCTTTTTTAAAGGCGTCAAGCATTTCGCCTATTTCCATGGTTTCTACCATGTCGGCGCCAAGCTTAAACCACTTTATGGCAAGGCTGGAATCGGTAATTTCATATAACGCCCATTTCCACGGCCCCTTCCAAAGGCTATCGTCTGCCTCTTTAATCTTTTTGTAGTTGCCAAAAATATAGTCTGGAGAAAGGGCTTCTGTTATTTTCCTGCTCTTGTTGTTCCATCGTCTTAAAACCCAGCCCGTTTTTTTGAAGCCCCACTTTTTTGCTTCCATAACGGCATTTTCATCAAAAGAAATTGCGATACATTGGTCGATAACAGGTTTTAACGTATCCACTATTACATTAAGCATAACGCCGGCTCCAAAGCGGCAGATGCTCTCTTCTTTAAGTTCCACGAATAGCTGAACGTTTGGATTTTTTGACAACAAACCCGCTATATCCTTTAAGGTGGTTATCGGAGTTTTGGCAAACTTTTCACCAAACCTTGCAGGTTCACCAAAACTGAAATCTGAAAGTTCCTCAAAGGTTAAGTCCATCACGGTTCCCCTACGGCCCGTGCTTCTTTTTATGTCAGGGTCGTGATGAAGCAGTGGAACGTGGTCCAAGGTTAGCTGAATGTCACATTCAAGGAAATATGCGCCAGCTTCTATAGCCTTTGACATCGCAAGAAGAGTGTTTTCAGGGTACTTTGATGCATATCCCCTGTGTGCTACGAATCTTGACTCGTCTATCTTCATATCATTTGTATGCCGGTAGAGTTATTCAGGTTTGTTTATGGTTTTTTTGATCCGCCGCCAGGCTCCCGCCTTATTATGCCCCCAAGTTTTTCCAGCTTTTTTTCCATAAGCTCGTATCCCCGGTCGAGATGATATACGCGGGATATAACGGTGCGCCCCTCGGCTGAGAGCCCTGCCAACACAAGCGAAGCCGATGCACGAAGGTCAGTAGCCATAACTTCGGCTCCGGAAAGTTTTTTAATTCCTTTTATCATGGCGGAGTTACCGGAGAGTTTTATGTCTGCCCCCATCCGTTTTAATTCGGCAACATGCATGAACCTGTTTTCGAAGATTGTCTCTTCTACAACAGAAGCGCCGTTTGCCACGCTCATGAGCGCCATAAACTGCGCCTGCATATCTGTAGGGAAACCCGGGTATGGAGCCGTAGTAACGTTCACGGCTTCTATTCCGTTTTTGGCCAGAACGCGTATTTTAAAATCGTCTGTGCTAATTTCGCATCCGGCTTCTTTTAACTTTCCAGAAAGAGCGGACATATGTTTTGGATTGGCATTGGTTATAGTAACGTCCCCACCGGTGATGGCGGCGGCTACCATAAAAGTTCCGGCTTCTATTCTGTCTGGAATTATCGCGGTGCGAGCAGGGCTTAAAGATGTAACGCCCTCAATGGTTATGGTGGCTGTGCCGTCTCCTTTTATGTTAGCTCCCATTGCTCGCAAAAAATCGGCCAGCGCAATAACTTCAGGCTCGCGTGCGGCGTTTTCTATCACGGTTTCGCCATCTGCCAAAACAGCCGCCATCATGATGTTCATAACACCCGTTACGGTTATGATATCCATGGTTATTCTTGCGCCTTTAAGCCTTGAGCTTGCGTGGATGTCTACATACCCGTGGGAGAGGTCTATGGTTGCACCCAAAGCTGAAAGGCCTTTTAAGTGCTGGTCTATGGGGCGCTCACCTATGGCGCATCCGCCGGGAAGGCTTACCTTTGCATGGCCGAGCCTTGCAAGTAACGGCCCTAACACAAGGCACGAGGCCCGCATCGTTTTAACAAGGGAATATGGTGCCTCGTGGTTTTTTATATCGGAGCAATCTATCGCGTATGTGGAGTCGTCGGTTTTTTCTATCCGTGCGCCTAAAACCTCTACAAGTTTTGCAATAGTTCTGGTGTCCATCAGGTCCGGCACGTTTTCCAGAATGCTTGCGCCGGGGGCCAAAAGTGTTGCGGCGAACATTGGAAGCGCGGCGTTTTTTGCGCCGGATATTTTAACTTCCCCTTTAAGGGGGCCGTTTCCTTCTATTACTATTTTATTCATAACCTAATTTACCTGTGTGGCTACTATCACTCTTTTTAGCCCTTTTAAGTCTGTCACCACGTTTTCAAACCTCAATCGATTCTCTTTTTCTATCAGGCCCGCTATCGCCTGATCCTGACCATCCCCAACTTCAAAAATCAGTTTTCCATTTTTTGTAAGATAGTTGGGGCCCTCGTTAATAATTCGTTCTATTGCGTCTAACCCTTTAGCGCCTGAGTAAAGGGCGGTTTCAGGTTCATACAGCTTTGCCTCCGGGGCAACGTTTTTATCTCCATCCGGGATGTATGGCGGATTTGAGACGATGATATCAAATTTTTTGTTTACGCACGATTGGTAAAGGTCGGAAACTTCGAAATTTATTTGCTTGTCAACACCGTTGGTTTTGGAGTTTTCCCGTGCCACCTCTATGGCTTTATCGCTTATATCAAGAGCCGTGATTTTCCATAACGGGCGGTATTTTGCGATAGTTATGGCAATTGCGCCTGTTCCCGTGCCTATGTCCAGTATGTTTATTTTAGTGCCTGATCCGTAAAATTTTAGTGCCGTATCTACCAGCGTTTCTGTTTCGGGCCGTGGAATTAAAGTATCTTGGGTTACTTTAAAATTGAGCGAATAAAACTCCTTTTCGCCTGTTATATAGGCCACAGGTTCACGCTTTTCACGGCGTTTTATTAAACACTCGTAGCTTTTCAAAACATCCTCAGCTACACGTTCATTAAAATGAGTAAGTATAAAGGCTCTGTTTTGCCCCAGCGCGTGGCATAACAAAAGTTCGGCGTCGAGCCTTGCCGTGTCGATTTTGGCCTTGAGCAAAATCTTTTCGCCATCGTTAACGCATGAGCGCAGGGTAGGGGAGCCTGTTTGCGATAAGGCGTTAGTCATCAGCCTTTCCTGCAAGCTTGCCTTTTAGGGCCGCTTCCTGGCTTGCGAAAGTTAAGGCGTCGAAAAGTTCGTTAAGCTCGCCATCGAGCAAGGCTTCAAGTTTGTAGAGCGTAAGATTTATTCTGTGGTCGCTCATGCGCCCTTGCGGGAAGTTATATGTGCGTATCCGCTCGCTCCTGTCGCCTGAGCCTACCTGGCTTTTACGTTCGGCAGAGCGTTTTTGAGCTTCTTCGGCCTCTTTTGCGTCTTGAAGACGGGCCAACAGAACTTTCATGGCCTTGGCCCTGTTTTTATGTTGAGATTTTTCATCCTGCATACTTACAGTCAGGCCGGTGGGAATGTGGGTTATACGAACGGCGGAATCGGTTGTATTAACAGATTGTCCCCCGCAACCTGACGACCTGTAAACGTCTACCTTGAGATCGTTTGGGTCAAGTTCTACCTCCACTTCGTTGGCTTCCGGCATGATGGCCACCGTGCAGGCGGATGTGTGTACCCGCCCGGATGCTTCTGTTTCCGGTACGCGCTGAACGCGATGCACCCCGCTTTCAAACTTTAAGCGTGAGTATGCACCTTGCCCCGTTATGGTGGCGATAATTTCTTTAAAGCCGCCTTTGCCGGTTTCGCTTGCGGAGAGAATGTCGACTTGCCATTTTTGCCGCTCGGCATAGCGGGAATACATTCGGAAAAGGTCTGCTGAAAAGAGGCCCGCCTCTTCACCGCCGGTTCCTGCGCGTACTTCAAGAATTATATTTTTGTCGTCGTGCGGGTCTTTAGGGAGCAACATGAGCCTTAGCTTTTGCTCCAGTTCTTCTATTTGCGGTGCAAGCTCGGCTGTTTCTTCGCGGGCAAGTTCCTGCAAATCGGCGTCGGACTCTTGCTCTAAAACGCTTTTTGCCTCGTCAAAGTCATTTTTGAGCTTTTTATACTCCCTGTACACGGTAACGATGTCTCTGATGCCGGCCAGTTCCCGCCCAAGTTTTTCTATCTCGTTGCGGTTTGTGGCAACAGCCGCATCTCCCATCATTTCGTGGATGGCTTCAAACCTTTTTTCTACTGCTTCTAGGGCGGATAACATTATTTTGCTACTTTATAAAAGGGGTAAGTGAAACCCTGAAGGGGAGAGTGCGGGGGGGCTACTTTAGAAAGCCTCGCTAAGAGGAGGCTTTCTTTCCGTAGCGGCGCTGGAACTTTTCGATTCTTCCTGCCGTGTCTATCAGCTTCTGTTTGCCGGTATAGAACGGATGGCAGGCGGAACATATGTCAAGTTTCATAGATGGAACCGTGCCACGGGTAGTTACCTTGGCTCCGCACGCACAAGTTATCTCGCACTCCACATATTCCGGGTGGATGTCTTTTTTCATTTAACTTAATCCTTATTATCCAAAATTCAAAGAAAACATTATATACGAAACAAGCCAGTTTGTTAAGCGTTCATTGACTCCAAGAACTTCTTGTTTGTTTTGGTGTTACGCATTTTGTCGATTAAAAGTTCCATAGCCTCGATAGAATCCATCGGCTGTAGCACCTTGCGAAGCACCCATATCCTGCGTAAATCGTCAGGGTCCATGAGCAGTTCTTCCTTCCTCGTGCCGGAGCGGCTTATGTCTATAGCAGGGAATACGCGCCTGTCGGACAAGCGGCGGTCGAGATGAACTTCCATGTTGCCGGTTCCCTTGAATTCCTCAAAAATGACATCGTCCATTCTGGAACCTGTGTCTATAAGAGCGGTGGCGATTACCGTTATGGAGCCGCCTTCTTCTATGTTACGCGCGGCACCAAAGAAACGTTTCGGTTTTTGAAGCGCGTTGGAATCGATACCGCCTGAGAGGACTTTACCCGATGGGGGCACCACCGTGTTGTATGCACGGCCCAAACGCGTGATGGAATCTAACAGGATGACAACGTCCCGCTTATGTTCAACCAGCCTTTTTGCTTTTTCCAGCACCATCTCGGCCACCTGAACGTGGCGTGTGGCTGGCTCGTCGAAAGTTGATGATATAACCTCTCCTTTTACAGAGCGTTGCATGTCTGTCACCTCTTCTGGACGCTCGTCTATAAGCAGAACGATAAGATAGGCGTTAGGATGGTTTTGCGTAACGGAATTTGCTATCGATTGCATTACCATCGTTTTACCGGCTCTCGGCGGCGAAACGATAAGTGCGCGTTGCCCTAAACCGATTGGGCATATTATGTCCATTACGCGGCCCGTTATGTTTTCTTGCCCGGTTTCTAAAACCAGTTTTCTGTCCGGGTATAGAGGCGTGAGGTTATCGAAAAGTATTTTTTCTTTCTGTTTTTCCGGGTTGTCGAAGTTTATGGATTCGACTTTTAACAGAGCAAAATAGCGTTCGCTCTCTTTCGGGGGGCGAATTTGGCCCGATATCGTGTCTCCCGTGCGCAGGTCGAATTTTCTTATCTGCGATGGTGAAACGTATATATCGTCCGGGCCGGGAAGATAGTTAAACGATGGAGCCCGCAGGAACCCGAAACCGTCTGGTAAAATTTCAAGCACTCCTTCACCATAAAGCAGGCCTTCCTGTTCTGTTTGGGCTTCCAGGATTTTAAACATAATTTCCTGTTTGCGAAGCCCGCGCACGCCTTCTAATTTGTATTGGCTCGCTATGTCCAAAAGCTCGCTGATGGTTTTATCCTTCAGGCCGCCGATGTTAAGAGTTGTGTTAGGCTCCGCCACTGCGGCGCCTCCGTTTTTTGAGCTATTTTTTGGGGGCATAACAGAGTCTTCTAGTTGATTGTTTATATTGCATGTAAGATTATTCAAAAGCCATCGGCGCAGGTTGATATCATAAGCCTGCGAATGGTTTATAGTGATTTTTGAGAGGTTACTTATATGTCATAACTTAAACCGGCTCGGCTACTTTAGCTGCCATTAAAGGCGCGTTTCCGGCAAAATGCCGAATCACCATAAGGAACCAGCGGGTTTTATTTATTGGAAAAGGGTGACTTCTAGGATTACCTCGTAAAACCAAGTGTCGCTAATGTACTTAACGTCTGCGTTTCTGTCAACAGGAATTTAACCTGCAAGTTTTTCCTGTTCAACAAACCATCTACGTTTCAAATTTACCACGATATGCGCAATTTAACAATTCCTGTAGGCGGGTAAAACTGCAAGGGTAATTTTTTCAAGAACAAGGAAAGCGTGTAGCGTCTTTACGCATTAAATATTTTCTGCAAACGAATCTCGGCTTTTAGCAAACTGGTAAAGCCCGAAAATAGTTGTCACAATTCCCAATAGCCCAAGGGCGAAAACGCTTTTTAAGCTGGGGCTACCTCCGTTAAAGAGTATTTGCTGATACTCGATAGTTAGCACTGCCATAGGGTTTAAATAAAAGGTAAAGCGCCATTCCTCCGGTGTTTGTGAGATTGGATAAAGAATAGGACAGAGGAAAAACCAGAGGATAAGAAAGTTTGCAACAATATGCTGGGTATCTCTGAATTTTACGTTAACGGCAGATATAAAATAGACGATGCCTGTCGTAAACAAGAGCTGGGCCATAACTATAACGGGAAGCCACAAGACGCCCACACCTATAGGAACGCCATATAGAAAAATGAAAAAGAAGAGAAGCGGAAGGCTGAAGATGTAATTTGCAAAGTTGGATAAAACCTTCACCATCGGAAGTATCTCAGACGGGAACATCGACTTGGTTATAAGCGACCCCGACCCTGTGATGGCGTTAACGCCTTCCGTTAAGGACGTAGAAAAACATATCCATGGCAAAAGCCCAACGAAAACGAACACTGCATAATTTTCTACCTTAATGCGCATGTAAACGGAAAAAACCAGCGCGTAGACGAGAAGTAGCAGTAACGGATTTAAAAATGTCCATAACATCCCCAAGGTAGAACCCCTGTAGCGAGCCTTTAGCTCCTTGGAAACAAGGATCCAGATAAGCTCCCTGCGGGTATATAAGGAGGTTACCGTCTCCGTAACGGTTTTCATTTCACTATGAATCTCAAGTTATGGTTATGGGAGCCTTAAATAATTCGAGCAAGGCTCCCTTATCGTCGATTGGTGATTATAGGAAACAAACCCCAATGTTACAACAGAAGAGATAAGGGAACCCCAAAGGATGTGTAGCGGTTCTACATTACGAAGCCCGCGCCACGTTCGCTAGACGTTGTTTATCGCCGAGGTAAGTTTTTCTGTTGCAGGTTGCACAACCTCGCTTAAATCTGCATCAGGCAGGGCCTGGCTCATCACTTGCGGGTTGATGGCGGAAACAACTATCTCGCCCGATTCATTTTCATAAACCACAACATTGCATGGCATTAACAGGCCGATATCTTTGGTCGAGGTTAGAGCCTTAAAAGCTAGTGTCGGGTTGCAGGCACCTAAAATAACGTAATTCGTAAAATCCTGGTCTATTTTTTCTTTTAATGTGGCTTTTACGTCTATCCGGGTCAGAATGCCAAATCCTTCAGCTTTTAAGGCTGTTTCCGCTCTTGCTACTACATCGTCAAACGTTCCTTCAACGATCCTTTCAATTCCTATCCCGTTGTTTGTTCCCATTTTCTATAAAGCTCCCAGTGAGTGTTTTAAAAGTTAAATAAGGTTTGCGTGTTCTATTTTTACGCACTTGTTTTGAACCACCGTGGCCCCGCTTGCTCGCAGTGCCTGTGCGGCGATGTTGTTTACTATTCCAAGCTGAAACCAGACGACGTCCGGCTTTTTCTCGTTTATCTCCGATACAAGGGCGTCGATATTATCCGCCCTTACGAACATGTCTACCATGTCGATTTTGCCCGGTATGTCCAAAACGCTTTTGTATGCCTTTTGACCATCCCATTCCGTTATGTTCGGGTGAACGGGGATTATTTCATATCCGTTTTTTTTCATATATAACCCAACGCGATATGAATCGCGCTCAGGCTTGTTGGAGAGGCCTACGACGGCTATCCGCTTGACGCTTTTTAAAATGCCGGTTATTTCTTCGGGTGAGGGGTTTTGGTCGGGGTTTTCGGGGCGTTTTGAAATGTCACAGGCTTCAGGCATCGGGTGTTTCCTTATCTATTGTCAGGCATCCAGTTCTTTTTTCAGAAACTCGTGCAAATTTGCGGATACAGGTTTTGGTATGTCGTTAGACGGCAGTTCCTTGTTAAAAAGTTCCACGGTTTTTTTAAGCGTGTTTATGAAAGCTACGCAAGGTTCGCAATCTTTAATGTGGTTTTCTATTTCATCGCACAGGCTGGGGTCCAGTTCCCTGTCGATGTATTCGCTTAGCCTGTCAAAAATTTCCCTGCACTCCATCACTTACCTGTCGCTTTCCGCTTTTGCTGTTTTTAACGCACCCTCAAAATAGCTCGTAAGCTCATCTCGCACAACAAGCCGTGCGCGATGCAGGCGAGATTTCACCGCCGCAACCGACATGTCGAGGATATGGCCTATTTCTATGTTGCTAAAGCCCTCAATATCTTTTAGCGTTAGGACAACCCGCTTATCTTCCGGCAGGGCGCCGATTATCCTGTCTAATGCTTGCTTTAATTCTTCGTTACCATGTAGTAAAGACGGGTTTAGAGACCAGTCCACTATCTCCCTTTGAATCTTTCCGCCGTCGAATTCCAGCGGTTTATCTATAGAAACAAAATTTACCTTTTTTTTCTTGCGTAACTTCATAAGGCAACCGTTGGTGGCTATTTTGAATAGCCACGTAGAAAACGCCGATTCACCTCTGAACGATTCTAACGCCCGGTGAGCCTGAAGGAATGCTTCCTGCAAAACATCCTCCGCGTCTTCCTGGTTCCGGAGAAACTTAAGACAATGGCTGTAAATTCTCGCTTCGTATTTTTTTACGATACGTTCAAAAGCGTGGAAGTCACCGCCTTTAACTTTGTCTAAAAGTAGCAGGTCCTCCTGCCGACTCGCTTCCTTATCCGGGTCCTTGACTCTTGCCATTTTGATGCTGTTGTTCCAAAAAGGGTTCTTGGAGCAAAATCATACATTACAAAACATGCTAGCAGTTATGATTCGTCCTAACAAGGAGGATTGCCTACCTGTTACGGTTTTCAGATCGGCTTATGTGAAATAATGTGACACAAGCCAGCCGTATGCGGCACAATACTCCTCATGAGTGATAAAAGAATTCTGATAGTTGACGATAGTCCGGAAAATTTAGAACTTCTTGCCGTTCTGCTTGAGCGAAACGGCTGGGAATATGACACAGCCGATAGTGGCGTCACCGCGCTTGCCGCCCTTGAGAAGGGGCAATACGACCTTGTTGTAACCGACCTTATGATGCCCGCCATGAACGGGCTTGAACTTTTAACACGGGTGAAAGACGATTGGCCGGGTATTGAGGTGATGATAGTTACCGCCCACGGTTCCATACCAACCGCCATTGAAGCTATAAAAAAAGGGGCATACACATACCTGCTTCGCCCGTTTGAGCCTGAGGAGGTTGAACTCACTATTAGCAAAATTTTCGAGATTCAATCGATTCGGTCAGAAAACACGCTTCTTCGCGAAGAACTCTCAAGGTCGCGGCAGTTCGAAAAAATCGTTGGTGAAAGCCAGATTATGAGAAAACTGTATCAGCTAATTGATAACGTGGCCCAAACGAACGCCACCGCCCTTGTTGTGGGTGAGTCGGGAACGGGTAAAGAACTTATCGCCCGCGCTTTGCATAACAAAAGCCCGCGTGCGGATAATCCGTTCATAAAAGTTTCATGTGCGGCCCTGCCGGAACTTTTACTTGAGTCGGAGCTTTTTGGCCATGAGAAAGGGGCGTTTACGGGTGCCGTGGCACTGCGGAAAGGGCGGTTTGAACTTGCGGACAGCGGTACCTTGTTTTTAGATGAGATAGGCGAGATATCCCCTGCCGTGCAGGTTAAACTTCTGCGGGCGATACAGGAGCGGGAGTTTGAACGGTTGGGCGGGCAGAAAACCATTAAAACCGATACGCGAATAGTAACCGCTACAAACAAAAACCTGGCCGAAGAGGTTGCAAAAGGGACGTTCAGGGAAGACCTTTATTATCGGTTAAACGTTATAACAATAGACGCTCCGCCATTGCGGGAGAGGACGGAAGACATCCCCTCGCTTGTTTATCATTTTCTTAAACGTTACAGCGCAGAAACCAACAAGGAAGTTTCCGGTATTTCAGACGAAGCTTTGGAGCTTCTTATAAACCACACATGGCCCGGCAACATCCGTGAGCTTCAAAACGTAATTGAGAGGGCGGTTGTGCTAACGGCGAATGATTCTTTGGAACTATCTGATTTGCCCGTTGGGTTAAGGAAACCGGGCATTGAGGTTCCGTCGCCTGAAACCGCGTCGATTAAAATATCCGCTCTAAAGCAGGCAAGAGGGGCTTGGGAGAAAAAATATATAGAGCGGGCTCTATCAAAGTTTAACGGCAACATTTCAAGAACTGCCGAAGCTATTGACCTTGCCCGTAAAAACCTTCAGGAGAAGATCAAAACCTACAAAATAGATGTTAAAAGAATTGTTGAAAACAGTACAAGCGCTGATTGACGCTTCTCTGTTTTGTGTGGTAAATTAGTATTGAAATGGAACATTTTCCAGTAAGCATTTAATTAGGTTTTTATCTTCCCGCCCGGAGCTTTCTCCATGACGAAGCTGATGGTTTTTATCGATGGCACATGGCTTTATTCCAATCTAAGGCACCTTGCAAAAGAGTTTAGCCAGCCCGGTTTTTATATAGATTACGGCGTTCTGCCAAAGGTTTTAAAACGCGAGCTTGAACAGCGTGAAGGGTTCGACAGTTTAGACCTTGTCCGCACCTTTCTTTTTGGTAGCTATCCTGTTAACTACGATATCGTGGATGAAGAACGTGCAAAACGGCGGCGTGATTTTTTCTCTATGTTACGGGAAGAATATCATTACGAAGTAGATATCTTTCCTATCGACTATCAGCGCAGGCGTATTCTTCACGACGACCGTAGCCACGACGATAGCTTTGCCCCAAAAGAAAAATGTGTAGATATCGCGCTTGCCTCTTCCATGATGTATAACGCCGCCATTCCAGGAGGGTATGACATTGCCATCGCGGTAATAGGTGACAAAGATTATTTTCCGGTTTTGCAAAAAGTCCGCCAGCTTGGCAAAAGGGTGGCGATAGCGTCTATCCGGCAGTCGTGCGCCAAAATGTATACAGACAGGAACGACGATAAAGGTTTAAAAGATTACGACGTGATATGGCTTCGCGACATAATAGACGACATTGCCTTAAAACATCAGGAATGGCAGGTGGAATGCAGTTCCCCGCTTCATGAGGGAGAGCGGAAAATGGTAACCACCGTTCGTTTGCGCGAGGGCCAGCCATTTTTTTGTGACGATTGCAGGGCACGCTTTTCCGATCAAAAAGCGGAACATTTTGATGAATACGTCTTATCAGCCGGTGAGGGGCTTGCGGGCCATGAAGACGAGGATGGAACCGTTGGCAAAAGTTGCGAGGGGCTGATAGAAAATTTAAAGCAGGATCGCGGTTTTGGTTTTATAAAACGGGAAAACGGTTTTAGCTACTTTTTTCATATGAGCAACCTTACAAACGTAGACTGGGATTCTATCCACTCAGGCGTCAGGGCCAAGTTTACCGTTGTAAAAGAACCTGACGGAACCCGCGCAGGAGCCGCCGACGACGTTACGTTATTGCTGGAGTAGAAATCACCCATGGCAATCCGGGGCCTTGCAGGCCGCCCAAGCAACTTTATTTGACCGTGCGGGTGGCTGGTGTAAAAAAACGTTCCTCACCTGTAAAGTTTCTTTGCATCTACCCGTTTTTCATTACCTGTTGTATTAACAAGTGTTACCGGCCAAGTAGTCACATTATCATTCTGAGCGAAGCTAAGAATCTGAATTTCTGCGTTTGGCCCGGCTTTTTAAATCCTGATTACGGTCAGTTCCGTTTCTTTTTGAAGCGCGTATATAAGCTCTTTTGCTTCTTCAACGAAATCAGGTGACACCAGTATTTCCAATATCCCTTCGGTCTGGTCTACTGTGCGTGCTATGCCGAACATGTCGTATGCCTCAAAAATCGTTACAATATAGGCTATCTCTTGCGGCCTGATTTTTATAAGCATCCGATGGCAATCTGTGCCAGCTACCGGTAGTGGAAATGAAATTTTGGTTTGTTCTATCGGCATGTTTTTGCGACTATTATATCTATCATGAAATTTAAAAATAATTTTGGTTTGTTACCTGTTCTCATTATAGCCTTAATTGCAACTTTGGCTATTGGCGGATGCGCGTCTAGCGACAAGATAAAAAAGCGGGTGGGGCCGGGAAAACCATCTGGAGCTTATGGCAAGCTTAAGAGCACAAAACCTTACGATATTTACGGCGTCATGTATTATCCGCTGGCAGACGCCTATGGCTATGAAAAGGTGGGGGTGGCTTCATGGTATGGCAAAAAGTTTCATGGTAAACCTTCTGCAAGTGGTGAAACATATGATATGGACGCCATGACCGCCGCCCACAAAACGCTACCGTTGCAGACCATGGTGGAGGTTACGAGGCTCGACACCGGCAAAAAAATAGTTGTGCGAATTAACGACCGTGGCCCGTTTGTGAAAAACAGGATAATAGACCTCTCTCGCGAGGGTGCCCGCAGGCTCGGCATGATGGAGCATGGAACCGCCCGTGTGAAGGTTGTGGCCCTGGCTAAAGGTGAAAAGCGTAGAGGAACGGAGGCCGTAAGGCTTGTTGAGCCTGCGCCAGATTTTGACACGGGTAACTTTTGGGTGCAGGTTGGAGCTTTTGGCGACAGGATAAATGCCGAGAAAGTTCGTGAAAAACTTTTAAAACCTGTGAGCATGATACGGCTAAAACCGTATACGAGGCCAGACGGGCTAAAACTGCTTCGCGTTCAGGTTGGGCCGTTTAAAAAACGGGGGCAGGCGGATAAAACGTTGCTGGAAATCTCAAACCATGGTTTTCCCGCTTCCTTCATAGTAGCGGACTGATGTTTTGGTCGCTCGTTTTAACGTTTGCCATGCTCGTTTTATCTGGTGGCGATTATGTCTATCGCTGGACGGATGCCGAAGGAACCGTGCGTGTGACCAACAACCTATTATCTATTCCCAAACATAAAAGAGCCGGGGTTACGCCCATGCGTGTTTTTACCATCGAATCGGTTGAAAAAACTAAAACTGCTGGAGAGGGCGAGCTTGCACAAAACCCCGTTCCTGTCTCATTTTCCGAAATGGGAGGCGGTATTGTTACTTCATCACTTGTAAACGGTGTGGTAAGGCGCGACGCTATCGTTGATACTGGGTCTGAAATAACCGTTATAACAACCAAGCTAGCGGTGGCGTTGGGGTATGACATCAGGAATGCGCGGGTTGGCAGGTTCAAAACTCCGGGCGGCTCTTTAACCGCGCCGGTTATTAAGCTTGATCTTGTGCAAGTGGGGCCCGCGACAGTAAAAAATGTTTCGGCGGTCGTTTTTGATTTTAAGGGGCGCGGCCCCGTAAGCGCAATTATCGGGATGAACTTTTTATCGCGCTTCGCTTTTGAAATAGACTACTCGAACAAACAGATAACGTTCCATCCGCCGCAGTAGACGCTGTGTCAATCGTCAGACTTGAAAAAATGAGACTTCATATAGGCCGTGTCGGCTTCCACCATGGCAACCTTTAAAACAGCCGCCGTAGGCACGGCAAGTAGCACGCCTAAAAACCCGAAAAAACTTCCACCAATTAAAAGTGCCGCCAAGACAGCCACCGGATGAAGCCCAACAGCTTTTTCCAATATCTTGGGACTTAACACAAACCCCTCAAAAACCTGGGCCCCTCCAAACAGAAGAAGAACCGCGAGAAGATGTGAGAAATCGCCAAACTGCAGGTAGGTAAGCAAAAGTGCCGGAACAAGCCCAACTACCGCAGGCAGATATGGAACGATATTTGAGAGCCCCGCACAAACGCCAATAAGAAGCCCCATCGGCGTTCCTATCAGCATAAGCCCGGTGGAGAGAATTAGCGTCATGATAAAGGCGATGGTAAGTTGCCCGCGCATGAAGTTGCTTAATACGGCGTCTATTTTGCCAAAAAAATCGATTGTCCACTGGCGGTTTCGTGGTGGCACGCGCTCCAAAATTTTTGCGGTGATATTATCGAAGTCTTTTAAAAGATAAAAGGTAGCCACAGGTATTATTACAAGGTTAAAAAGGGCCAGCAGTAGCCCAAGCATGTTTGAGAGCCCTGTCCATAATGCTTGCGACGCGCCTCTTACCACTTTAAGGGGTAGGTCGCCCGCTTTTGCCATGCCGTTTTTTATAAGAGCTTCCGCTTTTTCCCTGTTCATGTCTGGCAGTGCCTGTATGATGGGTGCCGCTTTTTTTTGTGCCAGCTCTATGTAACCTGGGATGCTGTCGGCCAACGTTTCTACTTGCCCCACTATGAGCGGGGTTACAAAAGCCGTTGTTACCGCAAATGCCGTGAAAAGCAGAGTGAGCAGGATAATGATAGAAGATGTCCGCCCTATTTTTTTGCTTTCCATCCTGTCTATCACAGGGTCGAACAGATAGGCTAACCCGAACGCAAAAACAAATGGAAACAGCGCAGTGCGAGCCTTGTAGAGAATGAAAAAGAAGATGGTTATCCCAAGGAGAATAAGAATCAGCTTGATGGTCGATTTTGAGAGAGGCAGATTATCCATCAGACTTTTCCTTTAATTCTCGCCACTTTTTTTGTAGCGATCTTGAAAGCGCCCGTTCCACTTTTTTTGTAGCGGAGCTTATCGTGCCCTGCGTTCCGTTCAGCACATTACTGTAAGTTCCGTCATCCTCTTCCCTGAAACTTGCAATTGTCTGACCGCCTGCTGAGATGATGGAGAGGTTTATTACGGCCATTACATGTTCGCCCTTCTCAGTTTTGTTGGCAAGCACTTCTGTTTTTCCAAAGAGTATGAGGTCGGCCTCGAAAAAAGCGCCAAGCTTTTGTATGGCATCCTTGTTTCTGTTAACCGCGTTAAGAGCTGTTTTTCCCATATGGGCCTTGCGAATTGCCCTTCTGTCTACTACTTGGTAGCCTCTGTCTTGAAAACCTTTTGATAGCCCCTCTTCAGATATTGATTTTAAAAGCAGAAAATTACTTTCGGTGAAAAGCCCTGTGGTTTTTTCCTCTATGAGGATTAGCAGTTTAGGTAAATTGCGTTTTTTAGGTGTAATGCCAGCGGCCCTTATTGCGTGGCGGAGGTCGTCTAGGTAAAGAGTTACCTGAAGACGCACTTCAAGACGTCCTTTAATGTTGTCTATCTTTTTTTCTAAAAACTTGTAGCTTTTAATAAAATCGACGCTATGGCTTGTAATCGTTTCTTCCACCACTTCTGTTTTGGGTGCCAGCTCTTTTTCATCAACGAGCCCTGCCACGGTCATCCTAACTGCGCTTTTGAAAATTAATGCTATGGCGTCTTCAGTTGCTTTTGCATAGTTCTCTTCTTCCACGCGCACGGTAGCCTCGGCTGGCACCGTTACGATCTCCGCCGCGTATGCCTGGCTGAAAGGTAAAAGTATGGTGGCAACCGAAAAAAACAGAATAAATTTAATTAAAGCTTTGTGCATCGGCAAATTATAACTCAAAGAGGTGCCTGCTTGAATCTTGCTTTCGCACGTTATTAAAATCTAGGATGTTATCCAGTTACGAAATGCTTCTTCCACGTGATTTTCTGGCTCTGCTTCGGCTGGCTTGAAAGCAGATGCAAAGTCGCCTTTTGCCGTTTTAAAAGCCAATTGTGCGAGGCTCGGGATGGCCTCAACACCTTCAAGGCTAAGCCCGCAGGCGGAGAGGGTAAAAGTTTTGGTCGCAGATTTTGCTACAAGTTCCTCAAAAGTCCTTCGGTATGAATAGAGGTTCACAGATGTTTTTATTTTGCGCCCGAAATAGTCTACCCCTTCAAGCACTTCATCGTCGTTTGGAAGTGTTGCGCCAATAATCTGTGGAGCGCACCCTGTTGAATATGCCCGTTCCGCTGGGTATCCGAAATCCTGCCCTATGAGTGTAACGGCTTTGGCCCCCATCGCTATCGAAAGCTCCATAGCAAGGCATGATACCGACCCGCCAGATTCGAACACTCCCATCTTTTGTGCCCATTCCTTAGCCGGTGCAGGAAAACGACCAGGTTCCCTGAACCCGAAAAATAAGGGGCCTGTCCAGCGTTCTATTATATTGGCGTTGGATGTTGGCATGGCGATAAGCGGCAAGTTATAGCTTTTTGCCAGTTCAAAGTGACTTAAGCTGTCCGGTTTCGGGTCTGCGCTTATTACGAAGTCGGGCGTAATGCCAGCAGACAGGAGAACTGGCAGGGATGTGTCACTCGCTATGACCGTCATCTTTTTACTTAAAGCCAGATAGATTATGTCGCGGTCAAGAGAAGGGCCCGCGCCAACTATTATAGCCATGCCACCTGCCATCGCTCCTTTCAGGCGTGCGATGCCTCGTGAAACCAAAACTTTTTTAAGGTTGCGGGAAAAGTTTTCTTTTTCGGCACCACCCATGATGAGCGGGAACCTGCGCTCCATTCTGATAAGCTCAATGGCATTTTTAACCTTTTGGAAATCGGCTGGCAATGACTGCAGTGAGGGCGTGTGTATAACGACTTTTGTTTTGTTATGGTCGAGCGTGTTCATGGCGCTTGACCATCTTCCTAAAAACTCATTTTCATCATGCCCCGAAACCATGGTAAGCCGTTTATCTTCTAAAACCGTTTGGTTGCCCATAACCTTGAGGGCGGCTTTTAGTATGGATGGGTTGGCTTCTGCCGCCACTAGGTGCCCGTTGGGGCCGATTGCGTCTAGCAGTAAACGAAGGTGGTAGCCCAGCCCGATGCCATAAAGAAGCACCGATGAGCCCATTCTAATATTTTGGCCCTTTACAAAACTTTGAGCTTCTTTCACAGGATCGTAGCGGCTTGAGAGCCACACTTCTGTGGTTTTACCAGATAATGCCCCTGATTTAGCAGGTGTTATCGTAACATCGTCATCTTGTGCCTCTGCCACCGTTCGGGCAAGGTTTGGGAACCTTTCAAGCAAAATCCGCAGGTTGGAGCTAAAGGAGTCGGTCATGATTGCAAACTATAAAATTTGGACGTATTATACCACCTGCTTTTCCAGTACAGGAGTTTTGAAGCCATTTACATTCTCGGCATCTCAGCGTTTTATCACGATTCTGCCGTAGCGTTATTAAAGGACGGCAAAATTGTGTCTGCCGCCCAGGAGGAGAGGTTTACCCGCAAGAAACACGATGCGGATTTTCCTCATCAGGCGGTCGATTTTTGCCTTTCCGAGGCTGGGATCACATCAAAAGAGATTGACAGGGTCGTTTTTTACGACAAGCCGTGGATAAAGTTTGAACGGCTACTTGAAACCTACTTAACCTATGCGCCAATAGGTATAAAGTCGTTTTTTCAGGCGATGCCGGTTTGGATAAAAGAAAAACTGTGGACGCGTGATCTTCTAATGGAAAAACTCGATTACGAGGGGAAGGTTCTGTTTCCTGAACATCATGAATCTCACGCGGCGTCGGCTTTTTTCCCTTCACCGTTCCGCGAGGCGGCGATACTCACGACCGATGGTGTGGGCGAATGGGCCACAACAACTATTGGCGTTGGGCGGGGGAACGATATTGAGCTTTTATACGAGATAAATTTTCCGCATTCGCTGGGTCTTTTATACTCCGCGTTCACTTATTACACTGGTTTTAAAGTCAATTCAGGCGAATACAAGGTTATGGGGCTGGCTCCTTACGGTGAGCCTAAATACGTCGATCTTATATACGACAACATAATCGATTTAAAAGAAGACGGCTCGTTCAAGCTTGACATGAGTTATTTTAACTACTGTGCCGGGCTTACCATGACGAGTGAAAAGTTTCACAACCTTTTTGGCGCTCCGCCCCGCACAGGCGAAACGGAAATTACACAGCGGGAGATGGATTTAGCGCGGTCAGTTCAAGACGTGACAGAGGAAGCGATCTTGAGAATGGGGCGGCATATACGAAAAATTACTGGCCTGTCAAAACTCTGTTTAGCAGGTGGTGTTGCGTTAAATTGCGTAGCCAACGGAAAATTACTGCGCGAAAAAATATTTGACGACATATGGATACAGCCTGCCGCAGGTGACGCTGGCGGGGCGCTTGGCGCGGCTCTTTTTGCGTGGCACAAGGTTGAAGGCAAGCCAAGAGAGGTTGACGATAAAAACGATCTTCAATTCGGCTCGCTTTTGGGGCCAGTGTACGATAATGAAGAAATCTCAAACTACCTTGAAAAAGCAAAAATACCGCACAGGAAGTTTGAAAACGTAGATGGCCTTGCAAGCGAGGTTGCAAAACATCTGGCGGAGGAAAAAGTTATCGGCTGGTTTTATGGCAGGATGGAATTTGGCCCTCGTGCGTTGGGTGCGCGTAGCATCATAGGCGATGCAAGGTCGCCCAAGATGCAGTCGATCATGAACCTTAAAATAAAGTTTCGCGAGTCGTTCCGCCCGTTTGCTCCCTCTATTTTGCGCGATAAGGTGGCAAGCTATTTCGAGATCGATTCCGATAGCCCGTATATGCTTTTGGTTGCGCCGGTAAAAGAAGACAGGCGCGTTGCCATGACGAATGACCAGCGAAAACTTTTCGGCATAGAAAAGCTTAACGTTGCGCGGTCAGACGTGCCTGCCATAACCCATGTAGACTATTCTGCGCGGGTGCAAACGGTTGATGAGAAAAGAAACCCTGCATATTACAAGCTTATCCAAAAGTTTGAAGAGCTAACAGGGTCGCCCGTGATAATAAACACGTCGTTCAACGTTCGCGGGGAGCCAATTGTGTGCCGTCCTGAGGAAGCATACAAATGTTTTATGCGCACAGAGATGGATTATCTTGTGCTTGGCGATTATCTGCTCGATAAAAAGGAGCAGGTAAAGCTTGAAGGTGATACCGATTGGAGAGAGGAGTTCGAGCTTGACTGATGGCTGGCATGGGTGAGACTAAACGAGAGGTTAGGATAACGTGGGCAGGGTTCGCCGTCATCTTTGGCGTGATAGCCTCGCTTCTTTTGTACAAAGGGCGCGCGACATATCCTTATTTCTTTTCGGCGTCCGGTTTTTTCGCTTTTTTTGCCGCTTTTGCGCCAATGGCTCTTCTGCCTCTATACAGACTCTGGATGAAGTTTGCCATGGCGCTTGCGTGGTTTAACACGCGTCTTCTTTTAGGGATTACCTTTTATTTTGTGATTACGCCGGTTGGGCTTTTCATGCGTCTTTTAGGCAAAGACCTGCTGGACCTTAAAATAGACCGTGATGCAAAGTCATATTGGAAAAAACGGGAACCCGTTGACGATCTGTCGAGATACGAGAAGCAGTATTAGTCTGCGTCAAAGATTGAGTGCGGTTTTTCGTTTTCGTTATTCTTTGCGTCTTTTAGCGATGCGTTAAAAAGGTCTTCTGCCAGTTTCTTTTTCTGTTCCTGTTTTTCTTTCAGGTTGTCGAAGGCAGACGCATATTTCGCCTTATCCTGTTCAACCTTAAGGAAGGCGTCTTTAAACCTGTCGCCGGTCGATTCTTCTACAAGCGGTTTGCGGGTTTCAAGTAGCTTCCCTGTTATCCTGTCTACGATCAGGATCGTGTCGCAACATGGGCATGTAACCTTAAGTTCTTTTTCCATAGGCGTTTAGTGGAAAATATTCTCAGGAAACGTTTTCTTCGCTTTTTTTGGTTTCAGGGTTATCTTCTGGCGTGGATGTAATTTCCTTTTCCGCGTCGCTTAAAGATTTTTTGAAGTTTTTAATTCCCTTACCCATTCCCAATCCGATTTCCGGCAGGCGTTTTGCCCCGAAAACGATAAGTAAAATCACCAGAATAATAATGAGTTCCGGCATTCCTATACCAAACATGGTTTTCTCCTGCATATTAAAGGTTTTGTGCGATACATTTCATATTAAACCTTTGCCGGGTAAACAGCAATCAACCGACTTTATAAACTAATCGAAATTTAATCAACTTATATAATAACTGTATGGATTTGACAAAGCTACTGTCAAGAAATACAATATCCTATCCAGTCTGCCGAGGGGCTGGGCCTGACTGTTAAAGAGTTGTAGTGACTTTCTTCACTTATCCGGAGTAGAAATGGCTGGCAACGTCGGATCGACAGACACTCCGGCCGTAGTCGCTGTGGCATACGGCAAGATAGCGAAGAGCTTGAAGAAGTTAGGAGAGCTATCCCTTGCGCTTAAGGTGTGTGACAAAGGAATCGAAAGATTCCCGGATAACGGGAACATTCATATCGTCAAAGGCGAGGTGCAGGTTGCCCGCTATAACGCCGACAACACTAAAACAAGCTACTTGAAATCTGCTTTGGGAAGTTTTGAAAAAGCCTTGAGGCTTGATCCGCATAACTACCTTGCCAAGCTTCTCGCAAGCCAAATATACCTTAAAGCCGGTGGCAGAAAACAGGCCCGCGCGCTTCTCTCCGACGTCCTTAAAACTTCGCCGGGCGATGAAAAAGCAAGCTCGCTAATGGCTTTGATAAACCAGAAAGAAAAAGCTTCTATTGCCCGAAAAGCTATGCCTGCACAAAAAGAGGTTGTTACGGCGGAGCCTGCCGTGGCCTCGCAACCTTTGGTGGTGGCAGAAGAACCTGCTGACCCGAAAGAGCTTACATCGTGGAGCCTGGATGAGCGGGTTGAAGTCGGTAACGAGGAAACTGACGATGACGAAATCGTTATTGAGGCTTTAAGTGCCAAGCTTTCTATATTCAGTAGGTTAGAGGGACTCTCCGGTATTTTTATTTTAGACAGGAATGGACAGCCGGTAAAAATTGTTAACAAGGCCAGGCTGGATGAAAATGTCGTTCCTTCTCTTGTTTTTAACCTGCACAAAGCCTCTGTAAGCGGAGCCAAACGTTTTGGAATGGGCGATTTTAAACGCGGAACGCTTGTTTGCCCTGTTGGAACCATAATAACCGAGGAACTGCCGCAATTTGGAGTTCTGGCGGTGATTGTTGACAACGACGCTAACATGGCTACCGTTGATAAAAGAATCCATCGCTATCTGGCGGAGGTGGCGTTGTGAAAACGCTTAAATTTGTGTTGGAGACCCTTTGCACCAACGATGCCGTGTTGGGTGCGCTCATTATCACCAAGGAAGGGATGATGATAGAATCTGACCTGGATAGCAACTATGATGGCGAGACGATAGGGGCGTTCATGTCTCATATGGCCGCGACAATTAAAAATGCTCTGGGCTCTATGGGGCATACTGAGTTTACACGCTACGTTGTTGCCTCTGAGGAGGGTAAAATATATCTTGTGGATCTTGGAACCTCCTTTTTGCTTGCCCTCACGCAAACTGGGGTAGACGAAGGGAACATAAATATCGCCCTTTTTCAGGCCGCAAACGAGATCAAAAAAACCGGAAGGCTTAGTGTGTAATGCTGTTTACAAATATAAATTACGGGGTTTTTAAGTGCAGATAAATTACGCGAAAAAAGAAGTATCCTGCAAACTTGTATATTACGGCCCCGGTATGAGTGGTAAGACAACAAACCTTGAGATAATTCACGAAAAGGTGCCAGACCAGAACAAGGGAGAGATGACTTCCATAGCAACGGAGGGTGACCGGACGTTATTTTTTGATTTTCTCCCGCTAGACCTTGGCAAAGTGCGTGGTATGTCTACCAAGTTTCAGCTCTACACGGTTCCGGGGCAGGTTTACTATTCCTCCACCCGTAAACTTGTGCTTCAGGGAGCGGATGGAGTTATATTCGTAGCGGATTCTCAGGCGGAAAAACTGGCTGAAAATATCGAATCTTTAAAAGACCTTGAGAAAAATCTTGATGAATACGGCCTCAAACTGAATGAGATTCCCCTTGTTATTCAGTGGAACAAAAGAGACCTGCCGAGTGCCATGGATGTGAATGAACTGGATAAGGAAGTCAACTGGCCCGGAGCGGCCACAACAGAGGCCGTAGCCGCGATGGGAGACGGGGTTCTGCCAACGTTGAAGCTTGCCGCGTCTATAATTCTGGAACGCTTGAATTCCAAAGAGCCGGGAGCGGAAACCAAAACCGCAAAAATGTCTTCGGAGGAAAAAGCCAAAAAAGAAGAGGTTTATGTGGCCTCCGTTAACGCGGACAAAATATCGAGGGGATATTTTAACCAGTATTGCCAAGCACAATATCGCCTTGCGGCTAAAAGCGACGAGGTTGATGATTTTAAAAAATTCAGCCCGGAAGATAAAGCCAAGCTTTTGGAGTCTCTTGTTAACCACGTTCTTCTGCTTCAGGACGCCAAGGGCAGGAACATTGGGGCTTCGCCGGGTGAGGTCGAGGCTCAGATAAACGCATTTTCCAAGCGTTTTAACTCAAGTGGTGATCTGGATGGCTATCTTTCCAAAAGGAAGCTCTCTATGGATAACCTTCGCAATGAGGCCACAAAAAATGTGATAATAGGGAAGATAATAAAAGACGTAATTCCTGACGTGAAAACAAAACTTCATGTTTCTGATAGTGACGTTGCCGAATACTACAATGCTAATGTAAATAAATTCGGCGGGAAAGACCTAGATAGCGTAAAGGCGCATGTGAAGGCGGGTCTTAAAAACAAGAGAAAAAGAGCGCTTCTTAACGCGTTTTTCCTTAAACTGAGGGAGAATGCTATCATTGAAGTCTTTAAAGACAAGATTTAACCAAAAGGTGTTAGCGGCATTATGAAAGACGAACATCTTCGTACCAGACGTCTTGTTTATTACACGGAAGACTTGGACCGTGTAGACAAACTTTTGGGCGAGTTTTTAAAGCTTGCCAGCGCCAAGAGTATTTATCTCGTAGACAAGGATGGCCACCTTGTCACCCAGAAGGGACACAGCCAGAGCATAAACCCTGAAACCATCTCGGCGTTGGTGGCAGGTTCCTTTGCGGCTACCAAGGAAATGGCGAGGGTTTTGGGTGAAGCTGAGTTCACCGTTATGTTCCACCAAGGGAAAAAAGACCATATACACATCTCCCTTGTGTCTGAACGAGCCATTACCGCAATCGTTTTTGATGACCAGACCACCGTTGGCATGGTTAACCTTTATTCAAAGGAATTAACTGCCAAACTGGGAAAAATATTTGATGTCGCCTCTAAACGCGCTGTTCAGAAAGAACAGATTGAGGAAGATTACTCTGACTCTGTCAAGGAGCGGCTTGACGACATGTTCAAGGATTAGACCGATTTTTTTTTACGGTTTCGCCCATTTATGGCACATTACATAAACATTGTCAGGATTGCTGTTTTTGCCCTGTTTCTCTTTAGTACGCAAGCTTATGGGCAAGGTGTCGTTGAAGAAGGTCGCTTTTCCTCCGTCTCGCTTTTGGAACTTGCCGATTTTGCAAATAATGCTGATTTGGGCAAGGCTTTCGATAAATGGTTCTTAGCCATAAAAAGCGGCTCCAAACTGGAAGCTTTTAACGAGAGCAACCGCATTTTAGGCATTATGCGGCAACTCGGCACGCGCAACCTTTTTGATGTCGCCGATTTGTGCGTAGCCGTTGGAATGACCGAACTTAAAAAAGGCTCTTATGATTCAGCCATTCTGGCCGGAGAGGATGCCGTAAAGTTTGCCCCGGACCATCCGGCTCCCTACTTTTTTTTGGCGAAGGCCCTTTTTTCGAAGGATAAAGCGAATATAAAAGGTGTGGTAACGAGCCTTGCTTCCGGTTTAAAAGTTATGTTTTCCGACATGGTTATTCGTAACACGGCAACCTCTCATCTTGCCAGGTTTGCGTTTCTTGCCGTTTTACTTACTTTTCTTTTTATCTTCATTGTTCTTTTTACTTCGCATTATCATGCCCTTATGGCAGACATTGCCATGCTTTTTCCTGTGAAGCCGGAAGGCTTCCTGAAAATTTTGTTAGGAGCACTTGTTACTATGGCTCCGCTTGCAATTGGCGGGTGGCTTATATTTTTGCTTTCCATTCCATTATTCCTGTGGCCGTATCTCCGGTTTGGCGGGCGTGCCGTCGTCGGTTTTTTTGCGTTATTCGTTTTTTTAACTCCTCACGCCTTTAGCTACATGTCCAAGGGCGTTTTTTGGACGAACGGCGATGCTTACAGGGCCGTTTATCTTTTGTCGAAGAATACATGGGACTATGAAACCAAAAGGATTATCGAGCGTGAAAACCTGAACCACCCGAATAACAAAACGCTTACTTTTGCTATTGGCTACTTGAATATGCTTAAAGGAGATAAAGGTGCCGCAATCGGCGCATATGACGCGATATTAAAAAAATGGCCAAAAGATACAAGGGCCATGGTGAATAAAGGAAACGTTTACTTCATGGCCAAGGATTATAACAAGGCCGTAGAGGTGTATGAAAAGGCTATAAAAACCGATCCTCAGCTTGTGGAGGCCCATTTTAATCTCTCCAACACCTATGTTGCCCTGTTTAAAACAAAAGACGCGGAGCGGGAATACAAACGGGCACTTTCTATCGATAGAGACAAAACGGCCATGTTCGTTGAGCAAACCGGTGCCAACCCGGACAAAAAGGTGATCGACTTTATGATAACCGGCAAGGAACTTGCCGGGCTTGAAACAAAACTTGGGAAAAACACCGAAGAGGCTTTTAAGGCTTTGTGGGGCGTCTATTTGGGTGACTTGTCACAAAAAACTTATAAGGTTATCTCGCTCGTGTTTTTAGGGCTTATCGCCATAGCTGGTATTTTCTGGCGGAACAGAATATCTCACAGAACCTGTGCTTCTTGTGGCATTACGTTTCGTCCTCCGATATATCTTGATTCTGATTTTCCCAAGTGCAACCAGTGCGTGGCCGCCCAGAGCGTGAAGGGTGCTGTGTCTACTACCAGAAAAGATAAGAAACTTAAAGATATCCGGGAGTACCTGAGTAGGCGTAATAGCGTTGCAAACCTTCTGGATCGGGTTTATCCGGGGATTGGCCGTGTCTGTTTTCAAGAGCATTTTTCAGGCTTTATTTTTGCGTTTATCGCAAGCCTTGCCATTGTTTATGGTGTTTCCACTATTGGTATAGAGCTACTTACGCATGGCAATTCTATAAAGGAAGTTGCTAATGCCCATGTTTTCTTCCTGGGTTTTGTTGCCTTTTACTGGTTATTGATGAACACCGTGTTGAAAAAGGATTTTTACTAAGATGGCGCTTCAGGGAAACCTTGAGGACTTCAACATTCTTAACATCTTTCAGATGATTAAGCTTGAAGGCAAAACCGGCAGGTTAACCCTTGTCGATAACGATGATCTTGTAAAAGTCACTTTCGACAAAGGTTCCATAATCTATGCGGAAGGAACGGCAAACCGCGACGAGGCGCGTATCAGGGGAACCCTGGTTTCAAACAGCCTTGTGAGCGTCGATGAATGGGCGCGTCTTAAAAAGGAGCATGACGACAAGCTTAAGCCTTACTGGGAGCTTCTTGCCAAGAAAATTGAGGCGCAAGTTTTAATAGAGCTTATAAAACGTCAGGTTATCGATACCGTTTACAATTCCATGCGCTGGAAACGTGGCAATTACGAGTTTTCGGTTATCAAGGGCTTAAAGTATAACGACAAGGTCATGAGACCGATGGACGTAGACGCTCTTCTTATGGAAGGGTGCAGGATAGCGGATGAATGGCCGAAGCTGGTAACCTCTATTCCTCCTATGGATACCTTTATTGTAAAAAACATCATAGGAGAAGATGAAGACGACACGCTTGCATCTAAAGCTGTCGGGCAAAAAGGGAGCGGCTACAAAGCGTCCCTCGAATATGAAATTTTGACTACCAGGGGCGTGGAACTTGCCGATTCTGACGTTGCCGTCCTTTGCGTGATAGGCGAGGGTAAAACTGTAAAAGAAATCCTCGACTCTGCGCGGCAAGGGCATTTTGATAGCCTTGAAGCTGTAAAGCGTATGCTTGGGCTGAACATAATCAAGCCGGCAAAGAAAAAGAGAGCGGTAAAAGCCAAAGGTTCAGGTGGAAAGCTGGTTCAATATCTGGTTGTTTTGGTTTTACTGGTTGTCGTATTTACCGGGTTGGGCTTAAAATTTGTTTCGTGGCCCGCAACCATGGAAAAGCAGGCTCGTGGCATGGAAAACGTGCAAAAGCTTCAGGCTGTCGCCGGGCTTAAAAGAATAGAAAAAGGCCTTAGAATATATTTAAAGCTCAACGGCAAGCTTCCCGGTTCGATTCATGACCTTGTTTCAACAGGCATAGTCTCAACGGCAAACATCATGGACCCATGGAAGAATCCTTATCAGCTCAAGTTTAAAGATGATAAATTTACTCTTTACTCCACCGGCCCAGACACTTTTTTAGCTACTGACGACATATATATTCCACCTCTCACATAGGACGTTTAAGGTTTTGCCTGATAACAAAGATATTCGAATAGGGCTCATTGTGATGAGCGACAGGGCAAGCGCCGGAGTGCGGCCCGATGGCGTTGAGGGCGTTATACGCGAATTTTTATCAAAAGAAGGGGTAGATCTGGCCGAAGTCAGCATAATTCCGGACGAGGCGGATATTATCGGCAAAAAGCTGGTGGAGTGGGCCGATTCTGGCCGGTTTGACCTGATTTTAACGTCTGGCGGCACTGGCGTATCGCCGCGTGACGTAACCCCTGAGGCTACGTGCGCCATTTTGCAACAGCAGATTCCTGGAATTCCTGAGGCGATGCGGGCCGAATCACTCAAAATTACAAACCGCGCCGTTCTTTCAAGAGGAGTTGCCGGAATACGAAATGGCGTGATGATCGTAAATCTGCCCGGAAGCCCGAAGGCCGCCCTGGAAAACTTGGCATGCGTTTATTCTGCCCTGTTACACGGGGTTGCCAAGGCCCAAGGGGATAAGTCCGACTGCGCTCCGACTAGTTAAGCTTATCCGCCGTAGCGGCATGTTTTTCCCTATTTGTGGTAAATAACTAAAAAGCCTTTACAAAATGGGTGAAAACCTGATATTTATGTTCGATTCTGGTAGGTCAACAAAGAAAAGATGGAAACGAAAGAGGTAGGAATAAGCAGGTTATGACGCTTACAAACGAGCTTAAGACAAATATTATAGAAAAATACCGTACATCGGGTAACGACACAGGGTCGCCTGAGGTGCAAGTGGCGATTTTGTCTGAGCGGATAAAAATTCTGACAGATCATTTCAAAACGAACAAAAAAGACCACCATTCCCGTCGTGGTCTGCTCAAAATGGTTAGTTCCCGGCGTAGTCTTTTAGAGTACCTGAAAGGGAAAGACCTTGAGCGGTATAAAAAACTAATAGAGTCACTCGGTATACGCAGGTAGCGTATATCCAGTGGCCATTTATTTCGCCAATCTCGCCACACCCCTCTATGCAAACGCGGGAGGGGCTCCGTTTAATGATGCGTTTAAAACAATCCCGACGTACATTGCGAAAAAAAAGAACCGGGCGAAAACTGTAGGATAAAGCGGATTATAGGAAGAAAGAGAAACAAAGATGCAAGCTGAGAGAGTAGAACTCGACATTAACGGAAAAACATTTTTTATAGAATCTGGAGTTCTGGCTAAACAGGCGGCAGGTTCCGTGGTCGTAGGTTTTGAAGAAACCATCATCCTCGCCGCCGTCGCGGCTGAGGAAAAAGCAAGAGAAGGGCTCGACTTTTTCCCTCTTACGGTCGATTACAGAGATAGAACTTCTGCCGCTGGGCGTATCCCCGGCGGTTTTCTTAAAAGGGAAGCCCGTCCTTCAGATCGCGAAACCTTGACATCCAGAATCGTCGATCGCTCCATCCGCCCTATGTTTGAAAAAGGGTTTTTAAATGAAACACAGGTAATAATCAACCCGCTCTCGTTTGATTACGAACATGAAACGAGCCCTCTTGCGTTAACGGGTGCGTCTGCTGCTCTTAGCGTGTCTTATCTTCCGTTTCACCAGCCGGTGTCTGCGGTAAGAGTCGGGCGTGTTGATGGCGAATTCATTGTTAACCCTACCATCCAGCAGATTGCGGAATCTGACATAAACATCCTTTGTGCCGGTACGGAAGATTCGCTTAACATGGTCGAAGGTAGTGGGAAGGAAATGTCTGAAGACGATCTTGTCGCCGCACTTGAGTTTGCCCACGGGTGGATAAAGCAGATTTGCGTTATTCAGACCGAGCTTAAACAGAAACTTGGTAAAAAGAAAATAGAGGTTCCCGAAGGGCCAGACAGAAGCGCCGAGATCGCCGCTATATCTGAAAAAATGGGTTCAAGGTTGCGTGACGCAATATTGACCTCTGGTAAAAAAGAGCGTGGCGACGCTATAAAAGAAGTTCGCAACGCCATAATCGCCGAGATTATAGGAGACGAGCCGGAAGACGGTGTTGAGGCTATTTATAAAGAAGCCTTCGACACGGTTAGAAAAGGGCTTATCCGCGAAATGATTTTAAGCGACGGGCTTCGCGCCGATAGCCGCAAGACAGACGAGATAAGGCAAATCGATATCGGTGTAGACGCTCTGCCTCGCACCCACGGTTCCACCGTGTTTACGAGAGGCGAAACACAGGCTCTGGTTACTACCACGCTTGGCACAGGGCAAGACGAGCTTATGGAAGACTTCCTTGAAGGAAGGCAACCCCGCAGGTTCATGTTGCACTACAATTTCCCGGCGTTCTGCGTTGGTGAAGTAAAAAGGATGATGGGGCCAGGCAGGCGCGAGATCGGCCATGGCACATTGGCACAGAACGCTATAGAGCCTGTTCTGCCGACAGCCGAAGACTTCCCTTACACCATTCGTATTGTTTCCGAGATTCTGGAATCGAACGGTTCTTCATCTATGGCTTCTGTTTGTGGTGCGTCGTTAAGCCTTATGGACGCAGGTGTTCCGATATCGGGCGCTGTTGCTGGCATTGCCATGGGGCTTGTGCAGGATGGCGACAGATCTGCCATTTTATCTGACATACTCGGCCTTGAAGACGCTGTTGGCGATATGGACTTTAAGGTCGCCGGTACGCGTAAGGGTATTACCGCCGTTCAGATGGATATCAAGGTTAAAGGGTTACCGGTTGAGCTTATGCAACGCGCTCTTGAGCAGGCCAAACAAGGCAGGTTCCACATTCTCGATAAAATGGCGGAAGCCTTGGCCGAGCCTAGAAGCGAGCTTAACAAAAACGCCCCGCGTATTCACACGCTTCAAATTAACCCGGATAAAATTCGCGACATCATAGGGCCTGGAGGCAAGGTTATTCGCGGTATTACGGCAGATACAGGTTGCCAGATAGACGTGAATGACGAGGGAATCGTAAAAATAGCTTCTACCAACGGCGAGCAGTTAAAGGCGGCTTTAGACATAATTAACGCTATTACCCAAGAAGCGGTGATAGGCAAAATTTATGTCGGTTCCGTAAAGAAAATTGTAGACTTCGGCGCGTTCGTGGAAATTTTCCCCGGCACCGAGGGGCTTTGCCACATAAGCGAGATGGCACCACACCGTATAGAGCGGATGGAAGATGAGGCGGACGTTGGCGACGAAATGCTTGTAAAAGTTATTGATATCGACCGTTCCGGCAAAATCCGCCTCTCCCGTAAGGAAGCCATGAGTGGTGGGGGCGATGACGCTGGTGGAGACTCCGGTTCACGCAGACCTCCTCGCAGACCAGAAGGTGGCCGTGACGGTGGCCGTGGTGGCAATGACCGTGGCCCTCGTGGTGGTGGACGTGGTGATAGAGGCGGTCGCCGCTAACGGCGTCCGGGTCGCCTGCGAAAAAATTCCGTTTTTTCGTTCCGTCTCGTTCGGTATCTGGATAAACGCAGGTTCCCGCGACGAGACGGCGGAGAAATCGGGCCTTCTGCATTTTCTCGAACATCTCGTATTCAAGGGGACTTCGAGGCGTGACGCCCGTACTATTTCCAAAGAGATAGACGAACTTGGCGGTAACGTGGATGCTTTCACCTCGCGTGAGGTGACTTGCTATTCCGCCCGGGTTTTATCCGACAGGCTCCCGCAGGCCTTCGACCTTTTGGCAGACATGGTGTTAAACGCCACCTTTCCTGAAGACGAGATAGAACGCGAGCGGCAGGTGATACTAGAAGAAATCCGCATGGGGGAGGATAGCCCGTCGGATCTTATCTACGACAAGCTTTTTGAAGAACGTTTCAGGCAAAATTCACTTGGCAGGCCTATAACCGGTGTAGCTGAAACGGTTCGCTCTATAATGAAAGTCGACCTTGTTGCGGCCAGACGCAGGAATTATAGTCCCCGGTCCATCGTTGTTACCGCGTGCGGGGATGTTGAGCCTGAAAGGCTTGTGGAACTGGTTGAGCAAGCTTTTGCCGGGCTTGCACCTGTTGATACGAAAAGGGTACGCCAGGCCGATAACCCGCCACAAATCAAAAAAGCGATAATAAAACCGCTTGAACAGGAGCATTTGATGATAGCCGGGCCGGGGTTGCCTATGAGCACCAAAAGACGGCACGAGCTTGCCGTGTTAGACGCCATTTTAGGTTCCAGCATTTCATCCCGGCTTTTTCAAAAAGTGAGGGAAGAGCTTGGACTGGCCTATTCCGTATACAGTTTTTACGACCAGTTTCTGGATGCTGGTCTTTTTGGAGTTTATGCCGCTTGTTCACCGGATAAGCTTGGAGAAACTCAAAAAGCCATCATGGGCGAGATTAAAAAAATGGTTAAGGAACCTCCTTCCGCTGACGAAGTGTTGCGTGCCCAAAAGATGGGTTTTGATACGTTAAAAATGTCTTTTGAATCGTTAAGCTACAGAATGGGGCGGATGGCCTACCAGAATCTTTATGATAAGAAACGTTTTACTTTAGATGAGTTGTTAGAAGGGTTATCTAACGTAACCGTGGAAAGCGTTCATGCTCTTGCTTGTGAGCTTTTTGAGGATAAGGATTTTACGCAAGTAGCGTTAGGGCCCGTGCCGGAAGATGAGGTGATGGCGCTAACTGATTAACGCTCCCTAAACTAGCGAACCGAACCCTGTTTTATGATGTCTTCTATAATCTTACCGGCGACCTTCTCGCCCGATACTTGATATTCACCTCTGTCGATCTGATCTTTTAAGGCTTCAACCTTTTCTTTCCTGGTTTCCGGGGCGACGCGGACTTGTTTTGAGACCTTGGCGGCCTCTTGAGCCATTCCCGAAACAGATACCGTCTCGACTGTTTTTGCACTTCCGGCGGTTTCCGGCTTTGGTGCGGCTTTGGCGGTCTTTTGGGCTTCCTGACCCTGTCTTCTTACTTCGTCAACTTTGGCGTTGCTTAAATTAGGGTCGCTTCCAAATATTTTCATCGTCCAAATCTCCAAAATTCACGCAAAAGAACCTTTTTATGGTTCCCTAATCAATATATCGGATAGCCATGCTGAAACCTTTAGCCTTTTGCTAAAATGTAATGCGTTGTTTTATTTATCATTATGAAATTTTCTTTTTTCATAAGAATAAACCAGCCAATCTATCGCATTCTATCCATCAGTTCCTGTTCTCTTTTCTCGTATTCCTTAATATCTTTTCGGTATATCGCCTGAGCATCTTTAAACATTTCTTCTTGCGACGGGTTCATAAAAAGATGATGTTTATGACCCAGTTCCTCTAACGCTATCGCTTTTGAAAGAAATATGTCGCAATGCGGGCAGGTGTTGCCGCAACAGTTGTCTATTTCCTCTTTTGAAACGCCTAAATAGTCTGCCACTTCCTGTGAAACTTGTGCCTCGGTTTCAGGCTGGGGGTTTTCATTTTTCTCCTGATTTTCAGTGCGTTCCCTGGCTTTTTTGTTAGCCTCGTCCCGCATACGCGAAAAAATATCGTTCATGGTTTTAGCTCCTGTGCGAATCAGTATAAGGCATTTTTGTCCATTATATAACGTGGCGAAGTTGACGGGCACAAGCTCCACGAAGGAGAGGAAATATCGTGGGAGCGTGCGTACGAGATATTAGAGGATAGGCTTCGCAAAATACGGGAGACCAATCCTGAAAAACTCGCGTTCTTACAGGGCGAGAGCAGATGCAGGCGCTAACCGGCTATTGGGCCAAGCAGTTCGAATTACGCCGCCCAGTTAGTCGTTATAGATGAGGGGCTTTTCTGGCGGGAGGGGCTGGCAACAAAAACAGCGCCCCTCTGCCGCCTCTCTAAATTCAATACCTGATAATCTTCAGTTTGCCTACGGGTGAATCTGTATAGTAATTGTTCCCGTCGTTACTTTCGTAAACATGCACAACAAGGTCCTGCGTCTTACCATTCTGCGCAACTGTTTGAACTTTGGGTCTGCCGGTTAATCTTTTATATGCGGCAAAAACTTTTTTAACATAGTTTTTTGTTTCCGGGTATGGTGGCACTCCCTTATGCTTTTTTACCGCCGTGGGGCCCGCGTTATATGCGGCGAGTGCAAGCCTTGTGCTACCAAATTTATCTAGCATGAGTTTTAGATATCTAGAGCCGCCGTTTATGTTTTGTGCCGCGTCGAAAATGTTTTTAACCTTCATCTCTTTTGCCGTTTGAGGCATTAACTGCATAAGCCCCTTGGCACCTTTGGGGGAAATTGCAAAACGCTGAAAGCCTGATTCTATCTTGATAACAGATTTTACAAGCATAGGATCCAGCCCATATTGCAATGCCGCATTTCGGATGAGCGAATCATATCTGCCGGATGCTGGTTGAATAAATCTTCTTGTGGTGGCTCCCTTGTTGCCGGTTCCGCCAAAGTTATATTGCCTCACAACGCCTCGAGCATCTTTGGGCGACGGTTCGATATCGGTAAAAAGCAGAGTTCCGTTTTTATTTTTTACAGCGTAAATATCGGCGGTGGCGGAAGGTGCCTGAACAAGACAAGGGATAACCGCCAGAGCGCAAAAAATCTTTGAGAAACTGTTTTTAAAGTTCAACTCACACCATTCGCAAAAACCAAAGACTTACGATATCCTATAGTATAACATGTTGAAAGTCAACGATTTGTAGCTTTAGAGAAGGCTTAGCAGGCGGTCGATGTCTTCCATAGTGTTGAAAAAGTGAGGCGATACCCGCACTCCGCCTCCACGCTCTATAACAAGGACTTTTTCATTCGCAAGTTTTTTAACGAGCATCTCGTTTTGCGATGGGTCGGCTGTAGAAAAAATAACAATTCCCGAACGCCTCTTTTCGTCTTGTGGCGATAAAATTTTGTAACCCATTCCTGCAAGTCTGTGACGCAAATGTTCGTTAAGGTTTAATACATGCTCTTCGTTGCGTTCTATTCCTTTTTCCAAAAGCAGTTCTAAAGATGCTTGTAGGCCATATAGCCCAACAAGGTTTGTTGTTCCCTCCTCAAAACGGCCCGCTGTTTTTTTGATGGTAAAATCTATGTTTGAAAAGTTTAAGTTGTTCTCAACGCTGTTCCAGCCTAGGCGAGTGAGGTCTAAAAGATCGAGCCTTGATTCGTCGCAAAAGAAAATGCCAATCCCTTCAGGGGCGCAAAGCCATTTGTGCCCGCCGCACGATAAAAAATCTATGCCGAACTCTTTTACATCCATAGGTAAGACGCCTAACGATTGAATGGCATCTACAAAAAATAAAAAATCCTGGTCGCGTGCCATCTGGCCGAGTGTGGCAAGGTCTACTCTGTATCCTGTAGAGAACTGAACCGATGATATGGCCAGAAGTTTCGTCTTAGGTGTTACATGTTTTATGAGCATGGAAGGGCTCACAATGCCGTCTTTGCTTTCTACTTTGACGATTTTTACACCGAGCCGTTCAAGGTTTAGCCAAGGGTAAACATTCGACGGGAACTCCAAATCGTTTATTATTATTTCGTCCCCTTTTTTCCATCGTATTCCTGAAGCCACGATAGATACGCCGTCTGAGGTATTTCGTATAAACGCTATTTCTTCTGCTTTGGCGCCGGTTATTTTTGCGGCAAGTTTCCGGGTTTGGGCTATATTGGCAAGCCATCTGTTCATATTCAGGTAAATACTCTCGGATTGTTCGAGCAGAAGAGTTGTCATGGCATCGCGGGCCTGTGCAGGGAGCGGTGCCATTGAGGCG
>UOGC01000150.1_pt1 | contig 35885 bp, 32 predicted proteins | sample 1988541 | NCBI WGS metagenome assembly UOGC01 (sample SAMEA4712194, study PRJEB27164) | hydrothermal vent metagenome | biome: marine basaltic hydrothermal vent biome; feature: marine hydrothermal vent; material: mineral | place: Pacific Ocean | collected 2011-06-14/2011-07-23 | depth 1689 m
ATCGCGAACAAAAACGGATATACAGCATATGTGGCAGGCGGTTTTGTACGCGATCTTTTACTGAGAATATCGAACACGGACATCGACATAGTAATAGAGGGAGACGGAATCGATTTTGCCAAAAAACTTGCAGTGAGGCTTAATGGCCACTCCAAGCCGCACAAAAAATTCAAAACGGCCGTGGTAGTTATGCCGGACGGCTATAAAATAGACGTCGCAACGGCGAGAATAGAATATTACGAACATCCGGCGGCCCTGCCAACGGTAGAGATGAGCGCCATACGAAACGACCTTTACCGAAGGGACTTTTCAATCAACGCAATGGCGATACGCTTAAACGGCGCAAAACCTTATGCGCTTTTCGACTTTTTCGGCGGGCAGGCAGATTTAAAAGATCATGCGATAAGGGTTCTGCACAACCTAAGTTTTGTAGAAGACCCAACAAGGGTTTTTCGCGCGGTGAGATTTGAGGGCAGGTACGGGTTCACAATAGGCAAGCAAACCCTAAACCTTGTAAAAAGTGCCGTGGACGCCCAGCTGTTTAACCGCCTGTCGGAGAGCAGAACGTTTGCAGAGCTTAAACTCATATTCAAGGAGCGGCGGCCCGTCCGTGCTCTTTTAAGGCTTAAGGAGCTAGGGCTGTTACGCTTCATCCACCCAGCGCTCGCCCTTGATAAACAGTCCAAAGAACTGATGGATAACTGCGAAGATTTACTGGCATGGCATACGCTTACTTTTCCTGCAGAAAATATCGAAGCATGGCTTTTAAGGTTCATGGCCGCTATCGACAGGCTTAAAGACGAGCAGATAAGCCAGATGGCCGTAACATTTTTAACGAGCGCCAAGATAATAAACAGGATAATAGAAGATAGAAAACTTGAAAAGATAGCAAGCGAGACAATATATAAAAAAGGGCCGAACGTGACAAGCTCAACGTTGTATGAGGTTTTCACCCCAATTGGCACAGAACGTCTGCTTTTAACGGCGGCCAAAGACCGTGATGGAGTTATAAAGGAAGCGGTAACAACGTTTCTAACAAAACTTACAGATATCAAACCGATGATAAACGGTCAGGATCTTATAAACCTGGGAGCCACACCATCGCCCGGAATGAAAAATGTTTTAAAACAGCTTCTGCATGCCCAGATAGATTTGAAAATAACGACAAGGGAAGAGGCCGAAAAAATGGCGAAGGAGCTTTTGTTGCAGGGTAATTTAAGATAATTTTTTTACACTGCCGGTTATTTTACCGCCAGAAAAAACGTTGTGTCCGTTTTCCTCAAAAATACTTTCTTCATAACTCATCATCATAAGGTTATCTGTAAACTCCCCTATGGCAGGCTCCTGGCCTTCGCCGATAGCGTCTTTTACTATCATTTTAAAAAAGTCGGCACCGGCCGCCACGGTGAGCTGAATGGCTCCTGAAAACCTCGGGTTAATTTCGAAGAAGCTTATTTTCCCTCTGTTTACCTTGCATTGCAGGTTAACGGGCCCGATGACGCCAAGTTTTTCGCAGATATCACGGCAAAGCGTTATAAGTTTCATGTTTTTTCTGGTTCTGCCACGATCGCACACGCCCGACCTTATAACAAGCCGCTCTCGCGGAACGACAGACAACACCTTGCCGTCAAGCCCAATGAGTGCGTCCACGGTATATTCCGCCCCATCCAGATAATCTTGCACAACAGGATTCTTGACGTAATCGAGAAAAAAACGGAGCTGGGTTTCAGTGTGAACAGGATATGCGCTAACCGAACCGCGCCCTACCCTCGGTTTTATAAAAAGCGGATATTTAATTGAGGCGAAGTCAATCTCATGCGGAAGGTAAGTTTTAACAAACGGGAAAGCATGTTCATCAAAAAAACTGGCGGTTAAATGTTTATCGTTGCAGATATCTCCAATATTTTCGTCCGACACCAGCGGGATAACCCCGATTGCCTTAAATTTCTCCTTGTTCGCACCAAAAACAGGAAGTTCTTCATCAATGGTAGGAATGACCAGGTTAATATTTTCCTTTTCACATATTTCAAGAATCGCCTGGATATATCCATCTGACGTGGAGAGCGGCACCAAATGTGCCTTATCGCAGAACCTTAAACCGGGGGAATTTTTATCTGTGTCCGTCACATGGACGGCGCCGCTAATCCCAAGCTCCCGCAGAGCGGTGGTAAAACCACGAATCATGGCCACCCTTCTGGAGGCCGCGGTAATCAGGATATTGAATTTATTAACCATACGCTCCTGTAGAAGTTAAGGCCCAATAATATGCCTGCTGTGAGCCCTGCAAAACCGAAAAGACGTGACAGCGTGTATAATAGTATATATCGTAAGGAAAAGACATTTTCTTAAGCTGGCCCGGTTTGGCCAGAAAAAAGATAACATATAGAAAAAACGCAAGTTACAGAAACTGAAAGGAACGTTGCTTAATGAGCAGTCTCGTTTATCAGAAAGTAGGGGTTTTTATCGACGCCGAAAACATTGAACTTTCCGGCTATAACATATTTGGTGGAAGAACCAACTACGCCCTGCTTATCGAGGAGATAGGCGGCAGGGAAATAACAAGAATCATCTACTACAAGCCTATACATAAAACTATCAGCGACGATTTTCGCAGGTTTTGGGTAAATTTGGGTGGGGAAGTTAAACAACCGATAAAAAATGCGGACGCATGGTTGACCATCGACGCCGTAACATTATCTGAAAAGCTGGACGTTGTGGCGCTCGTCGGCGGTGATAAAGATTATCTGCCATTGATATGGTATTTAAAAAACCGTGGGTGCAAAGTCGAAGTCTGGTCATACCCTGAAACCAGCTCCGACATGATTAAAGAAGCGGCCGATCTTTTTATACCGTTAACAGAACGTTTCATGATTCAAGACAAGCAGGGCCACAAAAACGGACGCCAACCAAAAAAGCCTTGACTTCAACCCTATAAAATAGATATATAAACGCAATTCTTGTTGCATCAGGGCCAAGGCGGGCAATTTAGCCATTCGGCTTTTTTACCTGAAATGGTTTGATAAAAGACTACATTTAGGGGTTATACTGCAGAGATGGTCGATAAAAAGAAGAGCGGGATTTTCTCTAACAAATACACGTTCATGTTCGTCCCTGACATAACAGGGAAGTTTTTCAGGTATTCCGTTTCCAAGGTTCTGGTAAAGTCCGCGCTTTTCCTAATGGTCGCGCTTACTGGCGGAGCCGGTTTCTATTCCTACACCATCCTGCAAAAAAGTACCGGTTTAAAAGAGTTAGAATCGCTTCGTGGCACAACAGCCAACCAGAAGCTAAAAATACAGCAGTTTTCCAAAAAACTAAAACAGGTAGAGGCGCAACTTGCCCGCCTTGAAAAGTTCGACAGAAAACTAAGGGTCATAACCGCTCTTGAAAAACAGGCTCCGTCCACATCGGAGTTTGGCGCGGGCGGCCCCAAAAGCAGTGTAGATTTTTCCTCTACCTCCAAGCAATACACAAACTCGCTGATGTCGGCGCTGGATAGCGATCTTGAACGGGTAAATAAACAGGCTGAAGCACAGGAAGTAAGCTTCTTTGAACTGGACGAGTTTTTTAAGGAGCAGTCGTCACTTCTCTCTCACACACCTTCAATCTGGCCGGTTCGCGGCTGGGTAACGTCAACGTTCGGCTACAGACGCTCACCGTTCACAGGTTTGCGGGAAATGCACGAAGGGCTGGATGTGGCAACGCATGTTAAGGCTCCGGTAAATGTTACGGCCAATGGCATTGTGGTTCGCGCAGGGTTTGACGGCGGATACGGCAACGTGGTTGAGGTAGACCACGGCTATGGCGTCGTTACCCGCTATGGTCACAACTCTAAAAATCTCGTTAAAACGGGGCAACGCGTTAAAAGAGGCGAAACTGTGGCCCTTGTAGGTAGCACCGGCAGATCAACCGGCCCGCACCTCCATTATGAAATTTTGCTAAACGGCGTTCCGGTTAACCCTTACCGCTATATTCTGGAAGACTAGCGCGGAGTTTTTCCGCTCACTCCCCTGTCATATTTTGGGTAAAGCGTCAGCCCCCCCCTCACGTTTTGAGTAAAGAATTGATAACGTCTCAGGTAAAGCCCCTGTTATATTTTGAGTAAAGCACCAGTCACGTTTTAGGTAAAGCATTGGTCACTTTATTTTCCACCTGACGTTATGACGGTGATATCATTACCGCTTGACGATTCCAAACATAGGGTAATTTTTTTTTCGCATGTTATGCGCCACCGGCAACAGATAGATGATCAAGCTTAACCTTCCTAACAAAATCACCCTGTTCCGCATTTTTCTTGTTCCGCTCATCATCGTGTTTCTTATCTCCCCTTCGATGTGGTCATGTTTTATCGCGGCGGTTATTTTTGGCCTTGCCGCTATTTCAGACTGGCTCGACGGGCATATCGCAAGAGTTACTAACGAAGTAACTGTCCTTGGCAAACTTTTGGACCCTATCGCCGACAAACTTTTAATAACGTCGGCGCTTGTGCCGCTTGTAGAACTCGACCGCGTGTCCGCATGGATAGTAGTTGTGATAATAGGACGGGAGATAGCCGTTTCCGGTTTAAGGATGGTAGCTTCGTCACAAGGAATTCATATAGACGCAAGCCCGTTGGGTAAATATAAAATGGTGGCGGAAATCGTAGCGATTCTTTTCCTGATCCTCGATTTCAACCTGCTCTTCCACTACCTGGGGCAGATAGGCATCTGGGTGGCCATGTTACTTTCCATAGCATCGGGCATAGATTATTTCGTCCAGTTCTGGAACAGGCTGGATATGAACGAGAAGGCAGGTTAGTCCCACACGAACCGCACAGGTTTATCGGTGGCAACATCTATGCTCACCACGTCAAAGGGCCAGTCCGGCCCCCTTACAACCTCATCACCCTTATTTGCGACAGGCGGCGGAGCCTGCCTTATATGAACCTCCAGCGCATCCGACCTTTGAATAACTTTTTCTATCGCTATCCGGTGTCCTCTATCTTCTTTTTCACCCGCGAACGCGGCTAAAAGAATGTTTTTGCTCCAGTCAAACTTTGGCGCAGAGTCATATGGCTCACCTAGTTCAAACAGCAGTTTTTTGTAGTCGTCAGGCCCTCTCACCACCATAGCCTTCGGCGTTTTGATCCCAACAGGGGCTGAGCCTTCAAACAAAACCGGTTGGGGCAAAAGGATGAGCCCAACGGGGGTAGTGTCTAAAGTGTCGCTCACTCTGTAATATTGCGCAGGAGTTTTGCTTGCGATATCCTTCACCGCCGCGTTAAGGCACGCCTGCAGTGCCTCTTCTACGCCGGAGCTTGCAAACCCACCGAATCCGACCGGCACGCGCGACCATCCTCCGCCAACGGCACCGATAATTCCGCCACCCCAGTTTTGTGATTTACCCTCAACTGAACTTACGGCAACAACACGCCCCGTTACGGCGTCTACAACTTTTACATCAATTGCGATGTAAGACTCTTTGTAAAGCACGGCACCGATGGGAACGTTGTCATCCCGGCTTGCAAGGAATATAGACGCGCCAAGCGTTAACGCACCAACAAAAAACCCGCCCACACCAATTTTATCTGGCTCAAAAGCGGTGATAGCACCCATAACAAGAAGATCGGCCCCTTCCAGCTCACCTATTTTTGCGCCCGTTTCAGCAGAGATACGTCCTGCCGCCGCAAAATCCTGCTCGCTGATAACGGCGTCGAGGTCTGCCCTGTCGAGCAGGATAAACCTGTTCGAGCGAAAGAGCGCGGTAGTAAGCATATCGCTCATGCCACTTCCAAACGCTCCGCCCGCCTTCGCGCTTTTATCTATAAACTTAACCACGGCAAGCCGGGCTTTGGGGCCGTTATAACGCTCCGCCCTCGCCTGTTCTATAGACTGGCCACCGCTCCACACCTTTGCGCTGGTTCCCGTGGCACAGGACGAAACAAAAAAGGCCAGAACAACTACGGTTGTAAATTTGAAAAACTTTTTCATCTTTTTGGTACGAAGACTATTTAAAACGTCATTTTCACAATAATAGCTATACGCAACATTTTACAACTTTCAGGAGCGGGAGGTGCGGAAAGGTGATTCTGGTAAATAAAAAACTAGCCGGCCAGAATTTCGGTGCCAACGCCTTTATCCGTAAAAATTTCAAGCAGTACCGAATGTTTTACACGGCCATCGATGATGTGCGCCTTTTTAACGCCCGCACCCAGCGCAGAGAAACAGGCTTTTGTTTTTGGCAACATACCGCCCGCTATCACACCGCTATTTACAAGTTCGCCTGCTTCTTTTTCAGTAAGACTTGCGATAAGCCTTTTGCCTGAATCGAGGATACCAACCTCGTCTGTCAGCAATACAAGCTTTGAAGCGTTCAACGCACCAGCCACGGCACCGGCGACGAAATCAGCGTTAATATTATAGGTCTCGCCATCTTTCCCCGCGCCAACAGGGGCTATCACCGGAATAAACCCGCCATTGTCTAACGTGTTAAGAACGGATACATCCACTTTAGCAACTTTTCCGACCATGCCGATGTCTATAATTTCAGGACGTTCAACGGCAGGGCCCACCCGCTCCACCATCATTTTTTCCGCCTGTATAAGGTTGCCGTCCTTGCCGGATAACCCAACCGCTTTTCCGCCGTGGCTGTTTAACAGCCCCACTATTTCTTTATTAACTTTCCCGGCCAGCACCATCTCCACAACGTCGATGGTAACGGAATCTGTAACCCGCATACCTTGCACAAAATCTGTTTCGATGTTCATCTGCTTTAAAATTTGCCCTATCTGCGGGCCACCACCATGAACAACGACAGGGTTTATACCGATATGCTTTAAAAGAACGATATCTTTGGCAAAATCGTTTTTGAGGTCATGGGAGGTCATGGCGGAGCCGCCATATTTTATAACGATAGTCTTGCCTTTGAAGACACGCATATATGGCAGAGCCTCTACGAGGGCATCCGCCTTGCCAACCAACTGTTCAAGTATTGAGCCGTCTTCCATTTTCAAATGTCACCTGTTAATTAAGAAACTGAAAACAGAATAGCGTATTAAGGGGAGGTGTTTCCACACCCCTTTTACACATAAGTCATACGACGGGGTTCCACACTCCTTTTAAAACACGCTCCAACATTTTGCGGTCTAGAGCGTCGTTTGCATGAGAACCTGCGACTGGTTCTTTTCCGTTTCGCGTAAGAAGCCTTGCCACTGTGCTGTTACCTTTATACACTCCGCCCATGGCGTCCATTTCCGTAAACCGTTTCAAGGCGACCCCTGAAAAACTGATAAAACTTCCATCGTTTAATCTTTTATGTTTTCCCATAACCCCTCACTTTAAATCGTTCTTGATGTCATACTTTTTAAGTAACGCCCTTGGATGCGCGTCGTCATAAACTTTCATGAGCCGTTTTAAGCTCACGTGCGTATACTTCTGCGTTGTGGAGAGGTTTGAGTGCCCTAACATCTCCTGAATGGCGCGAAGGTCCGCACCGTTATCTAAAAGGTGGGTTGCAAAAGTGTGGCGAAGTTTGTGAGGCGCAACGGACCTGTCCATGCCGGATGAGATGCCACGCGCCTTTACTATGGAGTGGATAGAGCGCACGGAAAGGCGTTTTTGCCACCTGTTAAAAAAAACGGGGGTGCCGTTGGCATCACCTTTGGCCTGCGGATTTTGCTCAAGTAACCTTCGCAAAAGCGACCCTGCGCGGGAACCGAATGGAACAACGCGGTCCTTACCACCTTTGCCGTGGATGGTTACAAGCTTCCTGTCAAAATCGATATCCTGAATACTTAACGAAGCAACTTCCGACGCGCGTGCGCCGGTGGCGTATAAAAGTTCAAGGATAGTTTTGTCGCGCAGGTTTAACTTGAGGGATGGAGAGTCTAACAACGCGAAGACTTCGTCGGGTGTCAAAAAGTCTGGCGTGGTTTTAGGCTTTGAAGGCGCGGGAACTTCTCTTGCGGGGTTCGATTTTACAACCCCGCTTAAATTAAGGCTTTGAAAAAAGGAGCGGAGGGTTGAAAGCTTTCGTTCTATGGCGCCGGGGGCCAGCCTGCGCTTGTGCAGAGAAACGAGAAACTTTCTGATTTGAGCGGAATTTATGGAGCCAAGTTTTTTTTTGGTGGAAGAATCGCTCCAAAACCCGGTTTCACGCAGAAAAGCAAAGAACTGGCGCAGATCAACAGCGTATGCACGCAGGGTGTTGGGCGAAGCGTTTTTTTCGACCGTCATATGGTCTAAAAACAGCTCGATAAAAGAGCGTTCCGGTAGATTTTCCTGTTCCTTGCTTGCCATGCCACTTTAGAGAAGCAAGATAAATACCATTTTTGTGGAGTTTTTTTGTTCCCATAACTACCTGATTATACATTAGTTTCAATAATAGACATTTTCAGTATAAAAAAATCATCAAATTATAGAATAAATCACCAATTTTTAAAGCAACTACCTTTTGTGAGAACGCTTGAGATTCAAAAAGCCCGCAATCGCTTTCGCCGTCCCAATAACTGGCAACACCTACCAAAAAAAACGCAACTTTCTGCCATTTCAGAACAAGCAAAAAACATTACCTATCGGCACTGTAGAGCCATAAAATTCCCAGCTACCCAAAACTCCCAAAATACAAAATCGCCATTTTTTTGGCACATATAAAAGGGGGTATTTTCATTGACAATTTGATATAATTAACATATCATTCAGTAAAATTAGGCAGTATTTTCATATAAATTACAACAAAGTATGCCATTATTTTAGTGTAATTGCATGAAAAAATACATAGGTATAAATATGGCCCAATACGTAATATCCATTGACAATCCACCCCTTATTTCGATACGATTACCCTTGGGTGTCATAAAGTGTCAAGAAGTGTCAGAGGTTGATTATGTTCATAGGCCGTCACGACGTAAGCGTAGATCCGAAAGGCAGGATACACCTTCCCGCGAAAATACGGGACGCGTTAAAGAAGAGCTATGCGCCCCCTTTCATAGTCACGATTTCCGACAGGTGCCTCACTGCACATCCTGCAAAAGAGTGGCTCGAAAAATACGAACTACTGGAGCAAGAAGCACGCACACCAAAAGAGCGCGATCTTCTGCGAGCCATAACGGAGAATGCAGAGGAAGTTCCTATAAAAAACGGGCGGATTCTTATTTCTGCACGGCTGAGGGAATATGCGGGGATAGAGCGCAACATTGTGATAGTGGGGCGGATAAAAAAAATCGAGATATGGTCGGCCGATTCTCACGAGAAAGCGACCGCCGGACTTTTGCCGAAAGATCTCTCAAAGAAACTACGCGAACTAGGCTTTTAAGGGCCGGTTCGCCTCTTTTTTATTTGCAAAAACATAAAACTGCGTAACAAGGAAAAAGGGCCAAGTTTGAAGCACATTCCGGTTTTGCTGGATGAAACACTTAAGCTTATTTTAAGGCCGCAAACACAGGTTGTTGTGGATGCAACCGTTGGCGGAGGCGGTCATGCAGAGGCGATTATGAAAGAATCGAACGTTAAACTTCTCATCGGTCTTGACCACGACATGGAAGCGGTTGAGCGGGCGCGTAAAAGGCTTGCCTGTTTTGGAGACCGGGTAAAAGTTACAAAGTCTAACTTCGCTGATATCGACACGGCACTCGACAGGCTGAACATAAAAAAGGTAGATGCGATTTTGATGGATATTGGAGTCTCCTCATTTCATTTTGACACAGGCGAGAGAGGTTTTTCGTTTCGATTAAACGGGCCACTTGATATGAGAATGGACAGGGAACAGGAACTGATGGCGAGTGACATTGTAAACGGTGCCAGCGAAAACGAGCTTATAAGAATTTTTCGTGAATATGGCGAGGAGAGGCGGGCCAAACGGATTGCAAAAGCGATACTGAAAGAACGAACGGTTAAACCAATAATGGAAACCGCTCACTTAGCCTCCGTTGTGGAAACTGCGGCTCCTCGTAATGTGCGAGCCCATCATGCCATTAATCCTGCCACCCGCATATTTCAAGCATTGCGGATCGCCGTCAACTCAGAACTTAGCAGGTTGAGGCAGGCGATAGAGAAAGGGGTTAACAGGCTTGAAGCGGGCGGAAGAATAGCCATAATTTCCTTTCATAGCCTGGAAGACAGGATAGTAAAGCAATCGTTTAACGAGATGAGTAAACATTGTGTGTGCCCGAAAGATTTCCCCGTGTGCGTGTGCGGGAGCCCCGGGCAGGTAAAAGTTTTAACAAAAAAGCCGATATGCCCCGGTGATGACGAAGTAGAGCGTAACCCCAGGGCGAGGTCAGCCAAACTTCGCGTAGCGGAGAAGCTGGCCGCTTAAAGAAACGGTATGGAGTTTTTGCTTATTTTGCCCACGCATCATAAGTAAAAGCAAAACAGGAGAGGAGTGCAGGTTGTTTACCTTCGGACGGAAAAAGACAAGATTACAGCCCAAGAGCGTGGCACTTTACGCTATTTCTGTGGTTTTCCTGCTCGTATCGGCAATCGTCTACATCTACCCGTCGATCTGCGTCACAAACCTTATGTATGAATACTCCAGCCACTTGAAGACATTGTCAGAAATTCGTGAACTCAACACAAAAATGAAACTGGAAATCGCCTCTCTTCGCTCTTACGATTTTATCGAGAAAAGAGCGGTGGAAAAGCTCGGTTTTGTTTTTCCGGCTCCAAGCCAGGTGGTGATAATTGCGAAAAGGTAAAAAGGTTAAAAAGAAGACGATTAACTGGCCAGCGCGCGCCAAAAGAAAAAACAACATGCGTCCCCAGGCTCTTTTTGTCGGTTTTATGTTAATAGCAGGAACCGTGGCTGTAACGGCTCGCTTGGCGCAGGTCATGTTTTTTGGTGACTCGCGCATAGAAAAATTTTCTGCAAGACAACGTGCCGGTTCTGTAAATATTCATCTGCCGCGAGGGGTGATCTACGACCGGAACATGAACGAGATGGCGGTATCTGTAGACATGCGGTCAGTCTATGTGAACCCACGAAAGGTAAAAGACCCCGCAAAGGTTAGCGTGGCTCTTGCCCGTTTGCTTAAGCCTGCCAACAGAACAGACAGAAGAAAACTTGCAAAAAGAATTGAACGCTCAATAAAAAACCGTAAAAGAAAAAGTTTTATCTGGATTGAACGCAAAGTTTCTGAGCAAACGTATAGAAAAATAAGAAAGGCAAACCTTACTGGCGTAGGTTTTGTGAAAGAGGCTAAACGTTTTTATCCTAAAAGAGACATTGCCGCCAAAATCATCGGCTTCTGCGGAATAGACAACCAGGGGTTATATGGCCTCGAATATTATTATGACAAGCAGATAGGGCCAAAAACATCACGGTTTAACGTTGTAAAAGACGCCTTGGGTCGCCCAATTTCGATGCCAGACGCCGTCGCCATCTTTGAAAAATCTGCCCCATATGATTTGGCCCTGACTATCGACGAAAGAATACAATATATAACGGAAAAGGCTTTAGAACGGCAGGTTAAACGCTTTAACGCAAAGGGTGGCGTGGCTGTGGTTATGAACCCCGTAACCGGTGATATTCTAGCCATAGCCGAACAGCCTAAATATAACCCGAACAACTACGCTAAATATACAGCCGAGTGGTGGAAGTCGAAAGCCGTTTCAAACGCTATAGAACCAGGCTCCACCTTCAAACTTTTTGTAGCCGCCTCCGCACTTGAGGCAAATCTTGCAAGCCCAGATGAAACTATAGACTGCGAAAACGGGCGTTATAAAATTGCGGGCAGATATTTTAAAGAAGCTCAAAACCATAAATACAACCTCCTCACGGTGTCTGAGATAATAGAAAAATCAAGCAACATAGGCTCAATAAAAATTGCCGAAAGACTAGGAGCCGAACGGCTCATAAGCGGCCTCAAACTTTTTGGTTTCGGTTCCAAAACCGGAATAGACCTGCCGGGTGAATCGGCTGGGCTCTTGCGTGGCACGTCTGATTGGTCGTCATGGTCACTCCCCTCAATTTCGTTTGGTCAGGAAGTTGCCATAACCCCGGTTCAGCTTGTTACGGCGCTAAGCGCTTTTGCAAACGGCGGCTATATTATCCGCCCAAAAATAGTAAAGGCATACTACCGCAACGGCAGGCTTGAAAAAACCTTGCCCACAAAAGTCATCCGGCGGGCAATCTCGGAGAAAACGGCCCATGCCATAACGAAAATGATGGTGAGCGTTGTTAAACATGGCACAGGCAAACGTGCGGCTGTTCCCGGCTTCACAGTGGCAGGCAAAACAGGCACCGCTCAAAAGGCGGACCCTGGTGGCGGGGGATATTCAAAGGATAAATTTATTGCCTCATTCGCAGGTTTTTTTCCTGCCGAAAAACCGAGGCTCGCTATCGTCGTGATTGTGGATGAGCCGGAAAAAACCATTTGGGGCGGTTCCGTTGCGGCTCCGGCTTTTTCTGAAATTGCAATCCGCTCTGCAAGGATACTTAGAATTCCTGGCACTGAAACGGAAGTATATGAAATCGACTGGAAAAAGATGATGGGCGGTTCCGTTGCGGAAGATAAAGCGCAAGAGAAAAAAGAGTTTTCGGCCACAGCAAGCGTAAACAGCCCTGAACAAGACGGAGCCTGAAGAAAAATGACGGAAGGAGTAAGTGACCGCGTGAAAGACCTTAAGATCATTGGCGCAAAGCCCGGGATCATAGAAGGGATATGCTACGACTCAAGGCGGGCGACACCCAACTGCGCTTTCGTAGCTATAAAAGGGGAAGCTGTAGACGGGCACGATTTTATTCTGGACGCGATACGCCACGGGGCAACCACCATTATAGCCGAAAGAAAACCTGCCACTAAAATACCGTCACGCGTTACATTCGTGCTAACCAACGATTCACGGGCGGCGCTTGCCAAAATGGCAGACTATTTTTACAATTCGCCATCTGAAAAACTTAATGTAATAGGGATAACCGGCACAAACGGCAAGACCACAACTTCATACATTATCCAGTCGATAATGAAACAGGCGGAGAGGCCCTGTGGCAGAATCGGCACCACGGGCTATGATCTTTTAGAAACATCTCTTGACGCCATAACAACAACGCCAGAATCTCTCGACCTGCAAAAGATGATGTCGAAACTTGTAAAAGCCGGGGCCAGCCATTTGGCGCTTGAAGTTTCGTCGCACGCACTTATACAACGCAGGGTAAACAATGTAAAGTTCAAGACGGCGGTTTTTACAAACCTTACGCAAGATCATCTCGACTATCACGAAAATATGGAAGATTATTTTTCCGCCAAGGCAGGTCTTTTTACCAGGTTCGCCCCAAAGGTCGCAGTGATAAATACGGATGACGAGTATGGCAGAAGAATAGCCGAGACGACGAAGTCTAAAAAAATAACGTATGGCATCAGCACTCCTGCCGATTTCATGGCGGGAAATATAAGGGTAGAGACAAATTCCGTTTCCATGACGATTAAAACACCAGAAGGCGACATGGAAATAACGTCACCTTTAGGCGGCAGATATAACGTGTATAACATTTTGGCCGCCTCAGCCGTGGCCGTCTCCGAAGGTGTGCCCCTTGAGCTGATAAAAGAAGGGGTGGAAAGCCTTAAAAATGTGCCGGGCCGGATGGAACGGGTAGACGAGGGCCAGCCGTTTATCGCTATTGTCGATTTCGCTCACACAAGCGACGCATTAAAAAACGTTATTAACTCCGCAAGAGAACTTACAAAAGGCAAAGTGATAACCGTCTTCGGATGCGGCGGCGACAGAGACAAAGGCAAAAGGCCCCTTATGGGCGAATCCGCATGGAAACTCTCAGACAAAATCGTCGTTACGTCTGACAACCCCAGAACAGAAAAACCGAGAGAAATAATCGAAGACATCCTGAAAGGCATAAAGGAAAAAGATAACCCCCAGGGCGAAATGAAAATTGAGCCAGACAGGAGAGAAGCCATCCGCATGGCGGTAATGCTGGCAGAACATGGCGACCTTGTGTTGGTGGCTGGCAAGGGGCATGAAAATTATCAAATCATCGGAACAAAAAAAAACCACTTCGATGACAAAGAAGAGTTAAGAGAGGCGATTGGCAAAAGATATGGCTGAGTTCGACTTAAAAGAAACAGCGAAAGCCGTTAACGGCAGGCTCGTTGGCGGGCGTGCAAAAAAGGCTAAAGGTGTGTCTATCGACAGTCGGACAATAGCCAAACGAAACATTTATATCGCGATAAAGGGTGAAAATTTTGATGGGCACAATTTTGTTGCCGACGCATTCTCCAAAGGTGCTGTTGTGGCTATTATCTCCCGCCCTGAACTTTTAAAAGATTTCCCCAACAAAAGTTTTATCGTTGTAGACGACACACTTGCCGCATTACAAAACCTGGCAGGCTGGAGACGACGCCAGATGAAAAAGCTGTTGGTTATCGGGATAACCGGTTCAAACGGCAAAACAACTGTAAAAGAGATGACAGCCGCCATCCTCTCTTACAAATATAAAACACTTAAAACCGAGGGGAACTTAAATAACCATATAGGCGTTCCCCTAACGCTTCTTAAACTTACGTCAAAACATGAAGCGGCGGTGATAGAAATGGGGATGAACGCCAAAGGCGAAATAGCTCTTCTCACAAAAATGGCAAAACCTTCGATAGGCGTTATAACGAATATAAGCCAGGCCCACATAGGCAATTTTGCGTCGCTTGCAAAAATACGCACAGCCAAGGCGGAGCTAATAGAAAACATGCCCAAAACAGGCAAGGCGGTTCTCAATGCAGACGACCCTAACAGCGAACCCTTAATAGAACAGGCAAGACTAAAAACCAGAACGTTCGGGAAAAACCAGTTGGCCGACGTTTCGCTTGTAGATTCATGGAAAAACGGAGGAGCCGGACAATGGGCCTCGGTCTATTTCAAGGGTAAAGAAATTAACGCACACGTTCCACTTATCGGCGCCCACCAGATAGAAAACGCTCTTGCGGCGATAGCTGTAGGGACATTAGCCGGTGTCGATTTAAAAGATATGGCACGAGGGCTAAACCGCGTAAAACCTGCATCAATGAGAATGGAACCTGAAAACCTGCCTAACGGCGCTCTTGTTTTAAATGATGCATACAACGCAAACCCGGCATCCACAGAAAAAGCGCTCATGGCCGCAAGCGAATTAAAAAAAGACGGGCGCCTGTTTTTTGTTTTTGGAGATATGAAGGAACTTGGCAAAAAGTCCGAGGCCGCCCATAAACGGATAGGAAAAATTGCGGCAAAAGTTGGTGTAAACGGCATATACACCCTTGGCACTTCTGCCACCTTTACGGCAAAAGAGGCAAAGCTTAAAGGAGTTCGCTCAACACGCGCAAAATCTCATGAGCAGATAGCAGTGGCTCTTTTTAAAACCATACGCGCAAATGATGTTGTTTTGGTAAAGGGCTCAAGAAGCATGGCAATGGAAAAAGTGGTTAACCGTTTAATCGAGCTTGCGAAAGGATAGCCCCACAATGCTCTATCATCTGCTCTACCCTTTGCACGACACATTCTCAGCGTTTAACGTGTTCCGCTACATAACGTTCCGCTCGATCTACGCCGTTATAACCGGGCTCGTGATAGCGTTCGTTATGGGGCCGTGGCTCATACGGCGTTTAAAAGAGATGGAGATAGGCGAGCGAATAAATATAGACGGCCCTCAAAGCCATCAGGCAAAAGCCGGCACCCCAACTATGGGCGGGGTGATGATAGTAACGGCGCTTGTTATCCCCACGCTCCTTTGGGCCGACCTTGCCAACAGCTATGTGTGGATAGTGCTGATAAGCGTTATTCTGTTTGCGCTGATAGGTTTTTATGACGACTACATAAAACTTATCGGCGGCAAAGGTATAAGTGGCAAGGCAAAACTCGTCCTTCAGTTTATGGCCGCTTTTGTTATTGTGTTGGCGGTTTACATTTCACAAGGGGGCGATCCTTCCGTTACAACCGTTCATTTTCCGTTTCTTAAAAAGTTTCACCCGGACTTCGGGCTGTTATATATCCCCTTTGCCATGCTGGTGATAGTTGGCGCGTCAAACGCCGTAAATTTAACCGACGGGCTGGACGGGCTCGCCATCGGCCCTGTTATAATATCGTTCAGCGCATATATAATAATCTGCTACGTCACGGGTCACGCCAAGTTCGCCGACTACCTTAATATCCCGCACATAAGAGAGGTGGGTGAGGTAACGGTGTTTTGCGCGGCGGTTGTTGGCGCATCGCTAGGTTTCCTCTGGTACAACTTCTACCCTGCAATGATATTCATGGGGAACACAGGCTCTACTGCACTGGGCGGAGCGCTTGGCGCAGTCGCCATTATGACCAAACAAGAAATTATCCTTGTGGTGATAGGCGGCATATTCGTAGTGGAAGCCGTTTCGGTTATCCTGCAGGTTTTCTGGTTCAAGTCTACTGGCAAAAGGCTTTTTAAAATGGCGCCGCTCCACCATCATTTCGAAAAGCTTGGCTGGCCCGAACCGCAGGTTATCGTGAGGTTCTGGATAGTGGCGGTGATACTTGCTCTTCTCTCGCTAAGCACATTAAAACTGAGGTAACGGATGACTATTGATTTTGTCAACAAAAAGGCGCTTGTAATAGGCCTTGCGCGCACGGGAGTTTCTGCCGCGAAACTGCTATCGAAACTTGGCGCGATAGTTACCGTTACTGATATGAAAAACGAAAATGCACTAAAAGATTTTTCATCTTCACTGCCTGACGGAGTTAAAAAAATGCTTGGCGGGCATGACGGAGTTTCCGTATCCGACTATGATCTGGCCGTTATAAGCCCCGGTGTTCCGTGGGACGCACCACTGCCAGCATCTATGCGCAAAGCTGGAGTTGAGCTTGTCTCGGAAGTCGAGTTTGCAGTAAGGCTTATTAAAAAACCTTTGATCGCGGTTACAGGTTCTAACGGCAAAAGCACAACAACAACGCTTATAGGCCTAATGCTAAAGGCGGCAGGCAAAAAAGTATATGTTGGTGGAAACATCGGCGCACCTCTTTGCGACGCCGTCGATGGTGATTACGACTGGATAGTAGCCGAGATATCAAGCTTTCAGCTAGAAGGAATAAAAACTTTTAAACCGCGTATAGGACTTATTCTTAACATAACCGAAGATCACCTCGACAGGCACAAAACAGTTAACGCCTATGTGGCGCTAAAGGCCCGTGTTTTTGAAAATATGGATAGTGGCGACACATTAATAGTAAACGGTGACGACGCTAAAACACGCACGCTTGATTTACCCGCCGGCGTGAAGGTTTTAAAATTTACTCACGCACATTCTTCAAGCTCTTGCGCATGGATAGAAAATGGCAAAGCCGTGGCACAGGTTGGCGATATCCGCGTGGAACTTTTCGCGCTTGACGATCTTAAAATTCCCGGAGCGCACAACGTTGAGAACGCCATCTCCGCAGGGCTTACGGCGCTATCGGCAGGAGTTACGCCCAATATCATACAAAACGTTATCCGCTCTTTTGAAGGGTTGCCACACAGGATGGAACTGGTTGCGACCATCGATAACGTAAACTACATAAACGATTCCAAAGGCACCAACATAGACGCCACACTAAAATCTATCGAAGGCTTTAATAAAAATCTTGTTCTTATAGCGGGCGGGTCAAACAAAGGGGCAGATTTTTCACCACTGGCTAAAGCGATAGTAAAACATGCAAAAGGTATCGTTCTGATAGGTGAAACAGCCCAAGCTATAAAACAGGAGTTGGGGTCTTTTGAACATATAGAAATGGCAAGCAGTATGGAAAAAGCCGTTATAAAGGCATCTGCCTTTGCCAAACAAGGAGACACGGTTTTATTGTCTCCGGCTTGTGCAAGTTTCGATATGTTCAAAAACTTTGAAGATCGCGGCGACGCGTTCAAAAAAAGTGTGGGCAATCTTACAGGGGCGATTAAAGATGCCTGTTAAAAGACGACCGGACATATGGATCATAGCTTTAACAGGCACACTCCTGCTTATCGGCATTGTGATGATCTATTCAAGCTCCGCCGTGATGGCCGCAGAAAAATATGGGGACCCTTATTTTTTCCTCAAACGGCAGATCGTATGGGCGTTCATAGGCATTGCAGGAATGTTTACCATGACGACGATTGACTATCGCATTTTGAAACGGTATGCGTATATTATCTACGCCGTTATCATCGCTGTTCTTATAGCGGCGGTTCTGCCTGGAATCGGGCATGAAGTAAATGGAGCCCAGCGCTGGATAAAAATAGGGTTTTTTACGTTTCAACCGGCCGAGTTTGCCAAAATCGGGTTAATAGTTTTTTTCGCCGCAATCCTATCTAAAAAAGAGGCGGAAGGGAAAATAACCGACCCTATGTTTGGATATCTCCCTTGCCTGCTAGCGCTTGCCATTGTTGTTTTGCTAATACAGTCACAGCCTGATTTGGGTAGTGCCGTCATCATCGCTATCGTAAGCTTTTTTATGTTCATGATAGCCGGAGTGCGCAAAACGCATCTTGTGGCCACGGCTCTTTTCGTTATGCCGTTTTTAATCGTTGCGGTATACAGCGTAGACTACAGGCGAAGGAGAATAGTATCCTTTTTAAACCCGTGGGACGATGCGTCGGACTCAGGTTATCAGATCATCCAGTCCTTCGTTGCGTTAGCGGGCGGCGGGGTTTTTGGAACAGGATTGGGCGCAAGCCAGCAAAAACTTTTCTTCCTGCCGGAACCACACACAGACTTTATTTTTTCCATAATAGGTGAAGAACTCGGCTTCGTCGGTGCCTTGATAGTAATCATACTTTTTTCGGCCTTAACATGGCGTGGTTTCCGCGTAGGGCTTAAAGCTCCAGATAATTTTGGCGCTCTTTTAGCTTTTGGAGTATCGTTCGCCATCGGTTTTCAGGCACTAATAAACATAGCTGTTGTGCTTGGAGCCGCACCTACCAAAGGCCTGCCATTACCGTTTATCAGCCTTGGCGGCTCGGCGTTAACCATGTGGCTTATAAGCATAGGCTTGCTTTTAAATGTTTCGGAGCATACGAAGTGAACTGGAGAGAATACGACATGAAACTTTTAATAACCGGTGGAGGAACCGGCGGGCATGTTTACCCCGGGATAGCTGTTGCACGTGAGTTGATGAAACGCGGGCCGGAACATAAAATAATGTTCGTCGGCGCAGAACATGGCGTTGAAACCAGAATAGCTAAAAAAGAAGGTTTCGATATAACTACGTTAGATGTGACCGGTATAAAAGGAAAAGGTCTTTTTAAAAAAGCCGTTTCCGCAGGCAGGTTTATAAAATCCGTTTTTGGCGCGTTAGACGTAATAAACAGGTTCCAGCCAGACGTTACGCTAGGCGTTGGCGGATACGCTTCAGGCCCGGTCGCAACGGCAACCGCAATTAAAAAGATGCCACTCGTATTGGCCGAGCAGAACATTTCACCCGGCATTACCAACAAGTGGCTCGCAAGGTTTGCGAGCAAGGTTTTTATCACATGGCCGGAATCTGCGGCTAACTTCCCGGAAGGCTCTTGCATTGTTTCCGGCAACCCTATCCGCCAAGAGTTTTTTGAAGTAAAGCGTGAAAGGGATGATGGAAAAATAAACATACTCGTCATAGGCGGCAGTCAAGGTGCGGCATCTATAAACAAAAGCATAACAGGAGCCATACCTTCGCTTAACGAAGTTTGCAGTGTGATATCTATAACGCACCAAACAGGTGAAGCCGATGAAAATAACGTGTGCCAAGCGTATAAAGATGCGAAGTTTAACTGGATCGCCAAAAAGTTTTTTGACGATATGCCACAAAAACTGGCAGACGCAGACCTTGTGATATCACGAGCCGGCGCAGGTGCCGTGGCGGAAATATGCGCCGCAGGCAAAGCCGCAATATACGTCCCCTACCCTTACGCCGCAGACGACCACCAAACAAAAAACGCGATAGCGATGGAAAACGCAGGTGCCGCCATCGTTGTAAAAGATAAAGAAATCACAGGCGAAATGTTTGCTGAGATCATAAAAGGATTTGTAAAAAACAAAAACAGGTTAAAAGAAATGGCTCTGCTTGCAAAAGATGGCGCAAAACCTCATGCGGCGGCGATGATAGTGGATGAAATTTTGCGATTGGCAAGAGAGGCTAAAGCGGCATGAATATTACAAAATTCAGGCGAACGAAAAAACTGCATTTCGTAGGCATAGGTGGTTCCGGCATGAGCGGCATAGCCGAGATACTGCTTAACATGGGTTACTCTGTTTCAGGTTCCGACATGGCGGAGTCAGAAGTCACGCGTCACCTAAAAGAACTGGGCGCCACAATTGCCTTTGGTCATGACGCTAAAAACGTGGGTGACGCAGAGGTGGTTGTTATATCGTCGGCTATCAAACCGCAAAATCCTGAAGTGGTAGAAGCAAAATCACGTTTCATACCGGTCATACCGAGGGCCGAGATGTTGGCAGAGCTTATGCGGATGAAACACGCCATAGCCATCGCCGGAGCCCACGGCAAAACCACAACCACGTCGATGATTGCCGTAACCCTCACCAAAGGTGGAATAGACCCAACCATTATCATAGGCGGCAGGGTAGACAGGTTCGGCTCTGGCGCAAAACTTGGCAAAGGAGATTTCCTCGTTGCCGAAGCGGACGAATCTGACGGCTCGTTCCTTAAACTATACCCAACGATAGCGGTGGTAACTAATATAGACGCAGAGCATCTTGACCATTACGGCTCGTTTGAAAATTTAAAAAACGCCTTTGTGGAATTTATAAACAAAACCCCATTCTATGGCGCGTCCATTCTCTGCCTTGACGACCAGCATATACAAGAGATGATCCCCAAGGTAGAAAAACGGCTTTTAACGTTTGGCATAAACTCAACGGCCGACGTAACGGCGAGGGATATAAAATTCAGCCAGCTTACATCTTCTTTCACCGTCGCTTTTAAAGGAGAAGAAGTTGGGCGCGTTACTATAAACATGCCGGGCATCCACAACGTTTGCAACGCCCTTGCGGCTATGGCGGTCGGCTTTGAACTTGACATGAAAGTGGAAGATATAATCTCGTCGCTTGACGGATTCGCCGGAATAGACAGACGATGCCAGGTGATAGGAGAGGTAAACGGCGTGCTTATCGTAGACGACTATGGTCACCACCCCAACGAAATTTTAGCAACCCTGCGTTCTATTAAAGAGGGTTTTGGTAACAGAAGGTTGATAGTAGCTTTTCAGCCGCACAGATTTTCACGCACGAAAGATCATCTAAGCGAATTTCATACGGCGTTCTATGACGCCGACGAGCTTATCGTAACAGAAATATACGCGGCAAGCGAAGCACCAATAGAAGGGATAACAGGAGAGCTGATATCAAAAGGAGCCATGGAACATGGGGTTAAAGGGGCCCAGTTCATACCTGATCTAGACGGCGTTGTAGAACGCCTGTGCGAGATGGCAAAAGAAGACGACATAATACTTACTCTCGGCGCGGGAAACATTTCCACCGTCGGCAAAAGGGTGCTGGCAAAACTTTTAAATAAGGCCGGAGGTTAGTTTGCGTGGTTATTACGGAAAAAAACGTTCCGCTATGGCAAAAGACGACGTTCCGGATAGGCGGCCCGGCGGATACTCTTCTATACCCGGAATCGGCAGAGGAACTTGCGAGCCTGATGAAAAAGAAGCAACCCTTTTTTATTCTGGGTGGCGGCTCGAACATACTTATTGCGGACAAGGGAATACGCGGAACGACCATAAGCCTGACGCGAGGCTTTGCCGAGTTGAAAATAGAAAAGCTGGAAAATGGATTCGTAAAAGTTTGCGTGGGCGCAGGAGCGTCGCTAACGCAAACATCGTCTGCCATGATGAAAAACTCCATCGCAGGTTTGCAGTTTGCCTATGGGATACCGGGAACGATTGGCGGGGCGTTGATTATGAACGCTGGTGCGGCAGGCGGAGAAATGATGGACGTTGTGGAAGCTGTAACCATTGTGACGCAGGCAGGGGAAATAAAAACCTTGAACAAAAACGAATGCAGGTTTTCTTATCGCTCGTCCGGCTTTCCGAAGGGGTGTGTAATAACGGGGGCAGTGTTACAGCTTAAAACGGGCGACAAAGAAAAAATACATGATGATATGAAGCAAAAATATATAAATAGAAAATCTAAACAGCCGCTGGAACTGCCTAGCGCAGGGTCAATTTTCAAAAACCCTGAAGGCAATTTTGCAGGAAGGCTTATTGAGGAGACGGGTTTAAAAGGTGCAAAACATGGCGGGGCGGAAGTTTCTGAAAAACATGCAAACTTTATTGTGAACAGAGGCGGAGCAAAGGCGACAGACGTTATTTGCCTGATGGAAACGATAGAGGAAGCGGTAAACAAAAAGTTCGGAATCACCCTAAAACGGGAAATAAAACTTGCAGGTGAGTTTTAAAATGAACAGAGAAGATTTGATTGGCAGACTATCGCAAATGAAAATAGGCGTAGTTATGGGCGGCCTGTCTAACGAGCGAGAGGTGAGCCTTGTAACAGGCTCCGCCGTTATAGAATCTCTGCAAGGAATGGGGCTTGACTGCGTAAAGATAGACATGGAACGCGACTTTTTATCTCAAACCAAAAATGCCGCCATAGACATAGCCTTTATAGCGCTTCATGGCAGATATGGCGAAGACGGATGCGTTCAGGGCGCCCTTGAAATAATGGATATTCCATACACAGGCTCAGGCGTTATGGCAAGCGCCATCGCGATGGATAAACCGATGACAAAAATAGTAGCCAAAGCCGAAGGGATAAAAACGCCTGCGTGGAACATTGTGGAGGCTAAGTCGTTTAAGCAAAATATGGAAGCTGTAAACATCGCCCCTCCCATGGTTGTAAAACCAGCTGGGGGCGGTTCATCTATAGGCATTTCGATTTGTAAAAGCTCTAACGAAATAAGAGGCGCGGTCGAAACAGCCCTTAAGGAAGACCCCAAAGCACTGCTTGAACAGTTTATCGAAGGCGACCTTTACACTGTGGGGATAGTGGCTGGTGTGCCTCTGCCTGTTATAAGGATAGAAGTTAAAAACGGTTTTTATGATTATGCTCACAAATATACGCATGGAAAAACCGAATATCATATTCCATCAGGCCTTTCCAGCAAAACCGAGGCAGAAATAAAAGATGCGGCGCTAAAAATTCATAACGCAATAGGCTGTAAGGGCGTGTCCCGCTCTGAATTTATTATGGATGAGGATAACCGTAGCTGGTTCCTTGAAATAAACACGATCCCCGGCCTTACCAAAACAAGCCTTCTGCCAAAGGCGGCAGAGGCGACAGGAATATCTTTTGACGACCTTACCCTTGCAATCCTCAACGAGGCGCTAAAAGATGGCTAGAAGAAAATCTAAAAAGAAAGAAGCGCTAAAAATAAACTGGCGGGCCATTGGCAAAATCGTGGCGTCGGTGGTCGCCATGGTAGCCGTAACGGCAGGTTCATATTTAGGCTCAATAGAGAGCTATAAATATTTCACTGCCTGCCCATATTTTAATATCGACAAGCTTAGCGTAACAGGGCACAGGCAGGTTAGCGAAGCCAATATCATGAAAACTATCGGGCCGGTTTTGGGGCACAACACTTTCGCGCTAGACATAACGGCGATAGGAGAGCTATTAAAAGCTAACCCGTGGATTAAAGATGTTGAAGTAAAAAGAATCTTGCCGTCAACGCTTAACATTCGCGTTATTGAGCGAGTCCCTGTTGCTATCGCGGTCATATCCGGCATGTGGCTAATGGATGAGGATGCAGTGTTGCTAAAAAAAATCAGCTCTGCCGCAGGTTTTAACCTGCCAAAACTAAGAGAGATAAAAACAGGCACAAAAAAAATAAAAGCAGGGGCATCTATTGGCAAAGACAAAATAAAACCTGCGCTAGACGCTCTCGCATGGCTCGACGATTACAGGCTGTTCGGTTTACGCACCATAGACAGCGTGAATCTTAAAAGCTCGGACAGGTTAAAAATCACCTTCAAGAACTCGGAAACGCAGGTAATCGTCCCGCGAAAAAAATGGACTGATGAAATAGAAAGATTATTAGTTGTCGATTATCTGTTAAGAGAAAAAAGCGAAAAAATAGAATCGATAGACCTTACGTTTGATAACAAGGTAATCGTTACACGTCCACAGGCATGATATTAGCGTAACTGGAGAAGAGGGATCTCATGGCGAAAGATAAAAACATGGTTGTCGGGCTTGACATCGGCACAACTAAAATCTGCTGTGTAATAGCGGAATCTGGTAGTGACGGGCTAGACATAATCGGCATAGGAAGCCACACGTCGCTAGGTTTGAGAAAAGGCGTAGTTGTGAATATAGACGCTACGGTAGAGGCTATCAAGAGAGCTGTTGAAGAGGCGGAAACAATGGCCGGAGTGGAGATAGAATCCGTTTATGTCGGCATTGCGGGGGGACATATAAAAGGAATTAACAGCCACGGCATAATTGCCATTAAAGGTGGCGAGGTGACGCAACAGGATGTAGACCGTGTAATAGAAGCGGCGAAAGCCGTGAACATCCCGATGGACCGCGAGGTTATTCATGTTATTCCACAGGAGTTCGTTGTAGACGAGCAGGACGGAATTTTAAAACCTGTGGGCATGAACGGCGTAAGGCTTGAAGCCAAGGTTCACATCATCACGGGCGCTGTTACATCTGCCCAGAATATCGTACGCTCCGTTAACAGGGCGGGCCTTGAAGTTAACGATATCGTGGTAGAGCAACTAGCCGCATCTGAAGCCACTTTGGATTTTGACGAAAAGGAACTTGGCGTAGGGCTTATAGACATGGGCGGCGGCACTTGCGACATCGCCCTGTTTTTAAACAGCGCGATTAAAAGCACGTCTGTGGTGGCGCTGGGCGGAGCCAATATAACAAATGATATAGCAATAGGCCTTCGCACCCCCAACCATGAAGCTGAAAAAATTAAAAGAATGTATGGTTGCGCCACAACCGCTATGGTTCCTGAAAACGAAATGATCGAAGTACCCGGAGTGGGCGGCAGAGAACCAAGACAACTTTCACGCAGAGTGCTGGCAGACATAATAGAACCCCGCGTGGCGGAAATCTTCATGCTGATAAAACGGGAGATAGAACTTTCCGGGCTTATAGAAAAGATATCCTCCGGCATAGTTATAACTGGTGGCACGTCTATTATGGACGGAATGCCGGAGATAGCCGAAGCCGTGTTTGACTTGCCGGTAAGGCGTGCATCACCCAAAGGGGTGAGCGGGCTAACGGATCTTATAGACAGCCCGTTATACGCAACCGCCGTAGGGCTCGTTTTACATGGAGTTAAAGACAAGGAGGCAGGCACCCGCAAGCCGCTGAGCGGCAGACGCCTTTTCGACAAGATATTGGCAAGAATGAAGGAGTGGGTATCCGAGTTCTTTTAGCAAAAACCAGGACAACAAGAAATAACGAAGTTAAAAAAACTTCGATAAAGATTTTAATTTTTAAGTTTTCGGATTTAACGGAGGAGAAAAAATGAAAGACGCAGATTACAAAGACGATCATGTAATTTTCGATTACACGGACCATGTTGAGGAGGAGAACTTCGACGCTAAAATAAAGGTCATAGGCGTAGGCGGAGGCGGAGGCAACGCCGTGCGCTCTATGGTTGAACAAGGGATAAGCGGCGTTGAGTTCGTAATAGCTAACACAGACGCGCAGGCTCTTCGTTGCTCGCCCATTCCGCAAAAGTTACAAATAGGTAAACTTCGCACAAAAGGTTTAGGCGCAGGAGGCAAGCCAGAGGTGGGCCAGGCGGCGGCACAGGATGACACCGAAGCCATAAGAGAGAGCATCAGCGGAGCCGACATGGTTTTCGTAACAGCTGGCATGGGTGGCGGAACCGGAACCGGCGCGGCCCCCATAATAGCCTCTATAGCAAAAGAGATGGGCGCCCTCACCGTTGGCGTAGTAACCAAACCTTTTACGTTTGAAGGCAAAAAAAGGATGCGCAACGCAGACCATGGCCTGCGTGAATTCAGGAAAAGCGTTGATACGCTCATAACAATACCTAACCAGCAGTTATTATCGTTTGTTGGCAAAAACACGCCATTGGCGCAGGCGTTTACCGTGGCAGATGATGTTCTGTGTAAAGCGGTAAAGGGGATATCTGAAGTTATAACAGCGCCCGGGCTTATTAACCTTGATTTTGCCGATGTAAAAACGATCATGGGCGCAAGAGGAATGGCGCTAATGGGTGCCGGTATAGGAACGGGCGAAGACCGTGCGGTTGAAGCGGCCCAGAACGCCATTAACAACCCACTGTTGGAAGATTCCTGCATCGACGGCGCACATGGCATTCTTATAAACATAACGGGCGGGCCGGACCTCACCCTGTATGAGATAAACGAAGCCGCGTCTCACATCACAAACGCCGCATCGCACGATGCCGAGATAATTTTTGGCGCGGTCGTAGACGAGCGCATGGGCGAGAAAATATCGGTCACGGTTATCGCCACAGGTTTTAGAAGTAATGGCGAAGTTAAAGGAACCGAGGAACTGCGCGAAATAAAAGAGAGCCTGGCTCCGCTTGACAGGGAAAACCTGCGTGCCGTAATATCTGAAAATATGAACGCCATAGAGAGCAATTCAACCCCGCCAGAAGGAACACCAAGGCGCAATGTTCTAAAAGCGGTTAATTCAGACATCGTTCATTACGAAGATGATTTAGACGTCCCCACATTTTTAAGGAGGCACGCGGACTAGGAATGGAAGAGCTTTAGAATATGCGACAAGAACTTGCCCGACGGGCGACGAAGATGACCAACTCTCAACTGAGGCGTCATAATTCGCTATTGCGTAAGAACCTCAGGATAGCGATAAACTGCTCGTCTGAAAATGAGGTAGCGCAACAGAGGATTAATGAAATGGAGGAGATGGTTTTTGCCTCCGAGAGCATGAAAGTTATGTTCGACTCCCTCATAACGTATGGGCGCAGGATATTCGAGATGAGCATGATAACGGCAAGCCTTGACATAAAATTCAGGGGCTTATACCCAAATGACTATCACGAGGGGAAAACAAACGTATACCTTGAATCGAACAATGTTTTTTTTATAGAGAAAAAAAAGCTCTCCGCCTTCTTTAGCACGATAAGCGAGCCCCTTATAAGGGGCCCTGTAAAAAGAGGTGAAGCAACTTTCTTTCCGGGAGAAACAGCTAAAAGGGTGCGCTCCGAAGCGCTTTTGCCGCTGGTTTACGAAAAAAACCTTATAGGAGTGCTAGCATTCGGAAGCGCAAAACCAGGGCATTTTCAAGATGGGCAGGGGCCACTTTTCCTAAAACGCCTCTCCCGCGCTATAAGCCTTAAAATGGCTATTTTCCACGCTTCTAACGGGTGACCTGTAAAGAGAAGAGACAAAGTGATAACATATTGGCCGGAAGGCCATGAGACTACAGCAAGAGAAAAAAAAGGAACATTCGCTCACTATTGTGGAGTTTTGCGTGGGCGCAAAAAAGGGCGACCTCCACTACGGAATAAATATAGCCAAAACCAAAGAAATAGTACAGATACCGCAATCGTTATCTGAGTTCCCAAGGTCTCACCCCGCCATCATGGGCGTTGCCCCTGTTAGAGGCACTTCATGTCTTTTTATAGACCTGGCCAAGTGGATGGGAGTAACCACACCTCATACAACAAAAGGAAAGGCTATCGTAACCACCTTTCACAACACCCACTGCGGTTTTTGTGTTTCCTCTATCGTTAGAACTATAAAAGTGCCATGGGCCGACGTGAAACCTCCGGATGCGATAATGAGCAACCAGGCAGAGGGTTTTGTTACGGGAGTGCTGGAAACCAATAACTCTATAATATCCCTTCTCGACTTTGAGGGAATTATGGCAAACATAAGCGCATCCACCGGCACGCCAAAAAACAGCGAGTTTATTGTTCCACGAGACAGGAGCGCGGCGACACTCTTTGTTATAGAAGACTCGCGTTTTACGCGCAGGCAGATAATAGACCTTTTGTCACGCGCAGGGTACCGTGTTTTTAGCGTAGGCAATGGAAAAGAAGCGTTAGAAAAGCTCACATGGGTTGCAAATGAAGCGGTAAGCAAAAACATAGATATTAAAAGGTATCTTAACCTTATCATCACAGACATTGAACTGCCCATAATAAGTGGTGAAGAATTAATTCCAAAAATAGGGAAAATAAAAGCGCTTCATGACATACCCATATTAATATTCTCGTCCATGACAAACAAAGAGACCACAGATAAATGGTTGGCGCTAGGAGCGGCCACTGTTGTGCCAAAGCCTGACACCACAGCACTTATAGAACGTATAGACGAAATGGTTTTCGGAGCCATTCCTCCTTCCTTTTAAAAAAGTTGACGCGGTGAACCCAAAAAATCTTTTCAAAATAAAAAGCGGCACGCTGAACATAAGCGACATCGACATTGGCACCATTGTAAAAAAAACCGGTTCCCCGCTCTATATCTACGATGCCGCGATAATGCACTCGCAGATGAAAAAGTTAAAGTCAGCCATGCCCAAAGAAGTAACCATTCATTATGCAGTGAAGGCAAACCCTAACATGGCCGTTGCCGAGGTTTTCCAAAAGCTTGGTGCTGGCGCCGAAGTGGCATCTGGAAGTGAGCTTACCCTTGCTATAAAAGCGGGGTTCAAACCGGAAAAAATAATTTTTGCAGGGCCCGGCAAAAGTGAACAAGAGCTGAAACTTGCGATAAAAAACAAGATAGGCTCTATAAATGTAGAATCGGAAACAGAGCTTTTGCGTGTGTTAAAAGCCTCAACGGCAAAAAGACCCACGCCTATAGCATTAAGGGTTAACCTTGATTTTGCCCTCAAAAAAGGTGAGATAATGATAGGAGGCCCACGCAAATTTGGAATTGACGAAACACAAATAAAAAGCCTTGCAAAAAAAGCGTTAAACGATAGCTGTGTAGAGTTAACAGGGTTTCATTGCTTCCCCGGAACACAGTTGGCAAACGCAAAAACCCTGGCTACGGCATATCGCCAATTCGCCGCTTGGGTAAAAATAACGGCAACAAACCTTAAGATGAACGTTAAAACTATTAACTTCGGTGGCGGGCTAGGCATTCCGTTTAAAGATAGCGATGCAGAGCTTAATGTTAAGGCGCTCGGCAAATCTCTTAACACCATCATTAATGATTTACGTTTGTCACCGTTATTTTCAAAAACCAGATTTTTAATCGAGCCGGGGCGCTATCTTGTTGGCCCGTCGGGAATATATATATCCCGAATAACGGACATAAAAAAATCACGCGGAGAAACGTTTGTTATCTGTGAAGGGGGGATACACCATGCTCTTGTCCCCATAGTCCTCAACAAAAACTATCCTACCGCTATTTTAAACAAGATGAACTTGCAAAACAGTAAAACGGTAACGATAGCAGGGCCATTGTGTACGTCTGCCGACCAGTTTTCACGCAGGGTAAAACTTCCGCAAGCTGAGATAGGCGATCTGCTTGGCGTGTTTAACTCAGGCGCTTATGGTTATACAGCAGGGATGACTCTTTTCCTGTCACACCCCACACCGCCAGAAGCACTTGTAGAAAACGGTAATCTTTATATAATACGCAAACCTAAAAAACCGGAACATGGAACGCGTAGCAGGATAAAACTTTAGTATGGAACAATATCTAATCCCCATGGCGCTTATCGGAGGATTAATACTCTCCGTTGCGTTAACGAAACTTTTCAACTGGTACACATGGGGTGAAAACAAATATAAAAAAGACGCTTTGGAACACAGAATAAAAGCCCGCAAGGCAAAGCGTGAAAAGGAAAACGATGACAAGAACGGTTCTTGAAAAATCAGGCGCCCTCATAGGCTCTAACGAAATAATCGAAGCGTTAAAAAATCGCGCCAGCACCACTAGTGGCAAAGATGTTTTGCACAAAACCAAAAGTGCGGTTTCACTTACAGACGCGCAAAATGCGCTAGATGAAACGGAGGCGATGATAGGGCTTTTATTGTCTCGCCCCGATTTTTATATAGAACCGTGCGAAGACCCGTCACCTTTTTTAATCAAGGTTCGCAAAGCACAAACGCTGGACGGAACCGCCATACGCTCCTTTCTTCCTATACTTAAAAATGGCGAAAAAATATCTCTCGTGTTTGAAGGTGAAGCGGCGGACGAAAACCATCCACTATGGACGAATATACCTTCCGTTTACGGGCTTGCGTCTCTTATAGATGAATCGATAGATGAAGACGGGGCCGTCCGCCCGAATGCGACGCCTGAGATAGAACGGCTCTCCAAAGCCGTGAACGCCATTAAAAGATCGATCCGTGAAAAAGCTGAAGCGTTATTAAAAGATACCGGGGTCGCCCCCATGTTGATGGATGAATATGTCACCCTGCGGGAGAACAGGTTTGTTTTGCCTATAAGAGCAGAGCATAAATCTCACGTTGAAGGCATTATTCACGATTCGTCCAACACAGGGCAGACATTTTTTATAGAACCTAAAGCCTTAATCGATTTGAACAACAAGCTTAAGACGCAAGAGATAGAACTCGCCCACGAGGTGGCAAGGCTTTTGGCTGAACTATCACACATGATATCTGAAGAAGAAGACGCCATTTTAAAAATACACGAGGAGATAACAAGGCTCGACGTGATATCGGCAAAGGGCAGGTTGTCTTTGGATCTTGGCGGGTCACGCCCGATATTCGGAAACGCGATAAACCTTAAAAACGTGGCAAACCCCATGATGCTACTGGAGAATAAAAACGTTGTGCGAAACAGCATCGCCGTTTCCAACAGCACGAAGGTGGTAATAATATCTGGCCCCAACACCGGCGGAAAAACCGTGGCGATGAAAACCATCGGGCTTTTGTCACTCATGGCCAAGATGGGGCTTTATATTACGGCAGAAGAAAGCTCGCAGATACCGTTTTACAAAAGTATCTATGCCGACATTGGCGACAGCCAGTCTATCTCCGCCGACCTTTCCACTTTCTCCGCCCACCTTGTGAACATGAACGAGATAATAGAACATGCAGGCGAATCATCACTCGTATTGCTGGACGAGCTTATGGTTAGCACAGACCCGAAAGAGGGAAGCGCGTTGGCCGTGGCCATGTTAGATCACCTGATCTCAAGGGGCGCAGAAGTTGTGGTGACTACCCATTTTAACGAGCTTAAAATTATGGCTCAGTCGCAGGTGGGCTATCACAACATTTCTATGGAGTTTGACGCGCTTAACGCAAGACCGACTTACAGAATGGTAGACGGCGCACCCGGCTCAAGCTCCGCTCTGGCCGTTGCAGAAAAACTTGGCCTCCCCTCCTCCATCATTTCGTCTGCAAAATTACAGCTTGAAGGTGGTGACGAGAGAATAGAAAACGCGTTACGTGACCTGCGTGAACAAAAAATTATGCTGGAAAGAGAACGGACGGAAACCGAAAAGGCTTTGAAAGACGCAATAAAAATAAAAGAAGCGGCACAAAAACAGAAAGACGAAATTGCCGAGCGCGAACGCGAATTTTCAAAAAATGTAAAAAAGAAACTTTCGGCAGATATAGGACGGGCGCGGCTGGAAATTTCAGACATCGTGGAAAAAGTACGGGAGAAACGGCACGATCGTGAAACCTTGCGCGAAGCACGGCAAAAGCTTAATAAACTTGCCGACGAATCCAAACGGGCATCCGCTCCAATAGAGAGAATAAGCCGCGACGCACTGCAAGCAGGCGATAACGTTTATATTATCCCGTTAGAAAAAACCGGCAAAGCAACTTCAAAACCGTCTGACGGAAAAATTGAAGTAATCATGGGCACATGGCGCATGACGGTGAACTTGACCGACGTAGTTGGAACCGGCAAAGGGCCGCAAAGCCCCGTTATGGTAAAGAGCATATCTGCCCCCAAGCGCGATTCGTCACAAACATCGACGATAGAAATGGACATCCGTGGAATGCGTGCAGAAGAAGCCATAGAAGAACTGGTAAACAGGCTCGACATAGCTATGGATGGTGAAGCCGATAAAGTGCGTATAATCCATGGTAAAGGAACAGGGGCATTAAGGAAAGCTGTGCGCGAATATCTTGTTACATCACCTTACGTTGCAGATTTCGCTTCAGAGGAAGACGCAGGCGGCGGAGACGGCGCCACGCTTGTAACATTAAAATAATGGCAAAACCAATATTTGCGTTTACAGAATATTTCTCATTCCGGCCCACGAGCCGGAATCTCATTGTTTACTGGCCTTGTGAGACCCCGAATCGCGTTTACGCTAAAGGATACGCACACACGCGCAATATAAACGAGATCGCCGCGCTCGCCCAAGAGGGCTCTCTCGCGATGACACTAAAACCATATTCCTGTAAACGTAAATTTTGATTTTTGCAAATAATGGCGGAAGATGGAAGGAGTCGAACCTTCCGGGGCTTTATAAAAACCCCGTCTGGATTTGAAGTCCAGCCGCGCCACCGGACACGTTCATCTTCCGCAAGTCAGGTTCTCTTATATGGCAGAGCCAACTATAAACCATGCTCGTCAGACCAATCAGGTCTATCAGATTCTTCTTTTGCTCCACCTGCTATTTAAGGCACGCAAGGCTTTTGTTATCCTCTTAGATAAGCGGTGAATAAGATGCCGCATGACACAGGTTTAATTGTGAATTCAGGATAAAGGATTGGCAAGATGCCTTACAACATCAATTTTCCGGTTAATCGGCATGTGAGTGAAACGAATGCGGGCAGGCTATCTAAAAAAGCGTCGCCAAGCGGTTTGACGACCTTTAAAAACTATGGTATCTTAAGTAAAATTAAGGGGTTAGACGCGCTAAAGGTTATATGGAAAGAAACCGAAAAACAAAACGAGCTTCTTACATCTATATATAGATAATATACTGAACCAATGAGCAGACCCAGGGTACTGGTGGCCGACGATAGCGCCACAATCCAGAAAGTTTTTGAACTCGCTTTCGAGAACGAGAACGTTGAAGTCGTTATAGCAAACAACGGCGCGACAGCATTTGAAATGGCCCTCGCCATTAAGCCCAGCATGATTATAGCCGACGTTAACATGCCACAGATGGACGGGTTCGAACTCTGTAGCGCCATAAAGAACGATAGTAAAACCGCCCTTATCCCCGTCTACCTCCTGTCAAGCGCTCTAGACGACTTTGACGAAGAAAAGTCTAACACCGTCAGGGCAGACGGACGTTTTGAAAAACCTTTCAAGTCAGACGAGATAGTGAACAAGGTAAAAGACGTTATAGAAACTTCCACGGCAGCTTTTCTTATGGAAGCGCCCGACGATGAAGAAGAAACGGAAGTGGAAATAGAAGACGAGAGCAACACCTTTGATGAAATAGATATATCTCTCGATACGCTTATGGAATCTCTCACCGAAGTGGACGAAGAAAAAGACGACCTCCTGCCGGTTATTGAAGAACCGGAAGAAGAGGTGGAAGAAACCGTTCCTGCTGAAGATGTTCCACCTGCGCCTTCCGTAATAGAGCTTAAGCCGGAAAACATAATAGACGCCGACGATTTTGACGATGACGATATAGAACTGGAATCCTTCTTAAGCTATGAAGAACTCTCTGGCGAAGAAGATGAGGTTGCCCCGGAGATCAACGTGGCGGAGATAAATATAAATTTTGTTGACGGCGACAAAGCGCATAACGACCATGAAAACCAGAGCGTCGATTCTATCGCCGACGACATCATTAATGAAGCGTCTGAAAGCCTTGAAGAAGACGGAAAATTGGTTGACGCTGACGATATTGACGCAGAAGAACCTCCGCCAACAGAGATGCCTGACGTAGAAGCCGCAGACTTCGATGAAAAGGTCGAACCCGATATCGATTTAGGCGAAAAAGAACTTTCCGACCGGGCCATTAGCGAGCTTGAGCCTATAGACGAACCGAAGATAGACGACCAGGAAGAAAAACCTGAAGCGGATCCGGAAGAAACTCCATCTGCCATGGACGACCAATTGGGCCAGGGAATTTCCACCGCATTTGAAACATTAAGAACAATAGGTTTACATGACGTAGTTGAAGGCGCAATAAAAGAAACGGCGGGCGGAAAAATCACAGAAGATGACATCAAAAAAACTATCGAGATGGCGGTAAAATCGGCCATTGATGAAATAAAACCGCAAATAATAGAAACATTCAGATCAGTGGCGACAGAAGTCACGCTAAACGTAGCCGAGGACCTTGTAAAACAAACGATAGAACAGATAAAATCTGAAACTGAAGACTAAGTGCCACCATAATTATGGTTTTACCAGACAATAGAGACGGGGCAGGCTACCCTGCAACCATGCAGTATCGGAACAGAAAAAAAACAGATGTCAATTGTTCTAAATAGTTGCCGCCCCCTTCGAGTTCTGGCCTTGGCTTTACTCACCGCAACAATGATGATCTCTTGCACAACCCAAGTGGAAGTGGTGGAATTTGTGGCACCGGTATGGCCACATCCTCCGGATCGCCCCCGCTTTCAATATGAGCTTACGTTAAGATCAGAAAAAAGTATCTACCGGAAGATATTAAAAGATCAATTCAGGAAGGCACTAACAAAAAATGACGGCTCTCCCCGTGTCACACTTATAAAGCCGTTTGACGTTGCGGCTGGCAAGGGAAGAATAATCGTTAGCGACACGGTTATAAGAAGAGTTTACATTTTTGACGTGCCAAGACGCGAGGTTCTGGTATTCGGTGCCAAAGGGAGCGGCAAGCTTGGGAAACCACTGGGAGTGGCCCTTGACGGAACCCCCCATTACTATGTCGTAGATGCTTCCATCCAGCGTGTTTTGGTTTACGACGATACCGGCCATTTTTTAAAATTTATAGGAACTAATGAAGACTTTGACCGCCCGACGGATGTGGCGGTAACCGAAGACGGGCAAAGAATATACGTTGTAGACGCAGGCGGCATCGATAGCCGCAATCACCGCGTTATAGCCTTTAACGCGGCGGGTGAAAAGCTTTTCACTATAGGTAAACGTGGCAAGGAATTCGGGCAGTTCAACCTCCCTACTCACGCAACCGTGGGCCCGGATGGCTCCCTTTATGTGCTAGACACTGGCAACTTTCGCGTACAGGTCTTTGATGATACCGGCAAGTTTTTAAGATCATGGGGAGGCGTTGGAAAAGCTTTCGGACAGCTTGCGCGCCCTCGCGGTATAGCTGTAGATCTTGATGGCAATGTTTATGTCTCAGACACAAAATTCGGCAATTTTCAGATATTCAACCCCAAAGGCCAGCTTCTGCTCGCCGTAGGTTCTTTTAGCCCCAACCTGGATAAACCGGGTGGATTTTCCTTAATAGCTGGAATTGCGGTAGACGAAACTTACAGGGTTTATGCCGTAGATCAGAAATTTAGAAAGGTAGAAGTCTTCCGGCGAATATCAGAAAAAGATGGGGATATTATGGTTCAGGAGTTTAAAGAAAAAGCGCGTGAGAACCTCATTAAGGCAAGGCAACCAAAACCACGGGTAGACCAGAAACCACAAATCTTGCCATAGAAAACTGTTTATTTTGCGTGGCAGGTCAGGCAGAGATTTGAACCAGCGTTCGAAACTCTGAGAAAAGATGGAATGAACGCGCCGGAACCACCAGACTTAACACCGTGCGGGTCGTGGCAGGAGGCACACTCGACTTCGTAACCTTCGCCCGTGTCGTAGAAACGGACTTCATTCGTATCGGCCCTGCCGTCTCTATCGACATCAAAAAACTTTAGCCCGGGGACAGTTGTTCCGGGATCGTTAAAATCAAAAGTAGTAGTGCTGGGTAGTTGCACACCAACAGGGTGGTCGTTGGTTAAATCCGTCCCGATGGCAAAAACCGTGAATGGGCCAAAACCAAAAGTGCCCTGATGGCAGAGCATACAGGAACTGGAACCGGTGCTGGCAGATAGCGTTCTGTGAGGACTGCCGCTATCACTAGGGCCCGGGGACCATGAATCGAGAAAGGCGTTGTCTTGTGCGGTTTCCTGAGA
>UOGC01000021.1_pt1 | contig 29159 bp, 27 predicted proteins | sample 1988541 | NCBI WGS metagenome assembly UOGC01 (sample SAMEA4712194, study PRJEB27164) | hydrothermal vent metagenome | biome: marine basaltic hydrothermal vent biome; feature: marine hydrothermal vent; material: mineral | place: Pacific Ocean | collected 2011-06-14/2011-07-23 | depth 1689 m
TTTTGTCGATATTGCGGTCGGTTCTGTTCCGCTTTTGCGAATTGCTCTTGCGAACCTGCGCCCGCCACATGGGTGTGTATGTCTACCCCTCCCGGCATAACGACGCATCCTGTCGCATCGAGTTTTTCTGGCGAGTTTCCCGCGCTGTCGGTGACCTTGCCGTCTTGTATGTAAAGGGGCCTTGATACCGAGTCCTCGCTGTTTGCGGGGTCTATTACTTGTCCGTTTTCTATCGTTATATTCATTAGAAGTTTATTATGTCTGCGGGTCTCTTTTTTAACAAGGTTAACTCATGTAGAGTAAAGCGTATGGATGCTTCTGATCTTTTTGAAAAAATAAAATCGCTTGTAACCCCAAAACCTTCCTTGCCCGAAAACAACTCGTTAAGAAAAGCGGCTGTGCTGGTTACACTGCTTGTGGAGAATGGCGAGGCAAGTTTTGGGCTTATGCTTCGTGCAGATTCACTGTTAAAACATGCAAGCCAGATATCGTTCCCCGGCGGGCATATGGAAAAAGGAGAAACCCCGGCAGAGACGGCACTGCGGGAGACGGAAGAAGAGATAGGGGTGTTGCAAAGCTCATTTGAAATCGCAGGTCATATGGAGCCTGTCGCCACGTTTACCACGGGATATCTTGTGTGGCCCGTTGTAGGTGTTTTACGCAGGCGGCCAAAAATTAAATTGAACCCTAAAGAGGTTAACGAATTTTTCTGGGTTCCTGTCGGCATCTTTAGCGATGCGAAAAATTATACGCACAGAAGCGTAATTATGAACGGTGAAAAAAAACCGCGCAGAGCCATTCTGTTTAACGGTTATGAAATATGGGGCGTGACTTTGAGAATAATAGAATTACTCATCGGGCCCGTGAGATAAAACCCTTTGCCCTTTGTTGTCTATTCTTCGGGTAAGGCCAATGCTGTCGAAATATTCAAGTATCTCTATGGCCGTTTTTCGTCCGGTTCCTAAAATGTCTCTATATGATGCCGTGTCTATTGAGCCTTCTGTTTTAATTTCGCTTGTTAACTTTTCTTTGGCAAGTTCCAGCATGTTTTTATGTAGCGTATAGTCAGGCGTGAGCGATATAAGCTCGCCGGTTTTTATAAGGTCGCGCATTGCTCGTGCCACTTTCTCGCGCTCAAACCCGAGCTTTACATGTGTCTTGTCTGTTTTGGGAGAAGCGAAGCTGGCGCTTTTAAAAAGATCGAGAATTTCTTTGCGTATGGCTTCGTCTTTACCGGCAAAAACAGCACCCCTTCCTGGCAGGCGGGCATAGGCACCGTCTAGCTCAATTAGGCCGATAGTCGAGGCGTGGCGAATCCAGTATCTTGCCAGCTCTTCATAAACCGGGTTTGGCGCACATCTTTTTGCAAGGCTCGTTTCTTCTATTCCAGGTGAATCCGGGTTTTTATTGTGATGCCCTGTGACCGCTTTTATGATCTCTTTTACTATTCTTTCCCCACCTGATTTAAGGCAAAAATACCCCTCACTTTTCCATTCAAATTTTTCGATATCGCCGAGCGCTTTTGTTAGCTCGTCAATTTCTTCGGGGAGCAGGTTAAAAAACGTTGTTATCTGTTTCGACGAAACACCGAAGGGATCTTCTTTGATAATCGCCAAAAGCCCGGCCTCTGTTCCTTCTTTGAGAGCTGTCCATTTTTTAACGTTATTTTTAAGTCCTCTTCTGCCCATCGGCCTGCTTGAGGGTTCTAAAACCGTTCCTCCGCCAAGTGTGTTTTTGGCTGATGAAGAACGGAGTATGAACTTGTCTGCGTGGTGGATGCATAAAGGGTTTTTAAATCGTATCTGGGCCACGCAACGCTCGCCCGGTTTTATACTTTTTTCGGTTAAGAGAAATACGCGGCACATGGTTTCTCTCGTGTGGATGTTAAGTAGATATGATTGCCCGTGAGATATTACGAAGGGAGACGACCGGTGGCACACAACTTCTGCGGTGAAAATATTGCTTTCTGTGGCTATTGCCGGGTGAAGAATCATCATTCCCCTTGCAACGTCACCTCGGCCAGCCGTAGAGAGGTTAAGCGCAGTTCTTGTGCCTGCCTCGGCGGAGAGGAAAGTTTCGCCATGGTGTTGAATCCGCCTCACCCGTGTTTTAATGTTTCCGGGGAGCAGTACCATTTTATCATCTGTTTTTACGGTTCCGCACGCTACTGTTCCTGTTGCCACGAGCCCATGCCCCTTGACATTAAAAACCTTGTCGAGCGGCATTTTAAAAAATCCTCTCTCGCTTTTGGTCAGCTTGGTTTTTGCAAGGTTGGCGAGTGCTTCTCTTACCTCTTCTACACCAGCACCCGTAACGCTTGAGCATGGAATAATTTTTGCCCCGGCCAGGTCAGGCGAGCTTAACGATAAAAGCTCTTCTATTTCCATCCGGGCAAGCTCTAAAGTTTCATCATCCACAAGGTCAGCTTTCGTTAGTGCCACAACGGCGCCGCTCGTGTTTAAAAGCTCAAGGATGGCAAGATGTTCTATCGTCTGCGGCATTACGGAGTCGTCTGCCGCTATAACTAAAAGGGCAAAGTCGATGTTAGAAACTCCTGCCATCATGTTGCGTATAAAACGGAGGTGCCCCGGCACGTCTACCAGCCCTGCAAATTCTCCGTCACCTAACGGGAGTTTGGCGAACCCTAAATCTATGGTTATGCCTCTTCGCTTTTCTTCTTCTAAACTATCAGTCTCTGTTCCGGTCAAGGCTTTTACAAGGCTTGTCTTGCCATGGTCTATGTGTCCTGCCGTGCCAATAACGACACTTGCAAGTTTCATCTAACTTTCCTTACTGCAACCGTTGGATGCTTTTTCGCCCTGTATCAGGTAGGTCGATAAACTTAAGGCCAACACCGGTTCTTCCTTTTTTAAGGTTTTCAAGGCGCAATACTTGGCTTGATATTTTTACGATATCTTTATCAAAGCAGACGCTTAAATTTACTTTGGAGCCAATAGCGAGGGAGTCGTCTTTCATTTCAAGAAACATTCCCCCTTCGGAGAGGTTAGTGATAATACCAGTGTAAGCCAGTTTTAGCGTTTTTGCTCCGCCATATTTTTTTATGGATACGAAAAACGATTTTGCAATCCGTGGGTGTTTTCTTTTTTCTGTATGGGATGGCATCGTGAGGTTTGGAATAAAATCAGAGAGCAGGTTGGCTTATGAAAGAAACATTTTTAAAATTTCTTTATCCTTGTTTGCGATCTTGGTGAAGGTGACGCCCATTTCAATGCGGTCGTCGGCATTTTTTCTAAGATGTACAATTTGCCCGTTAATTTTGATGTTGTTGTTATAAAGAGCAAGGTTTAACGAGACCTTCGCCATGAAAGGGAAAGGGGTTACCACCTCAAGAAGGATGCCGCCCTCCGAGATATTTAGCGTTCGTCCGATAGACGACTCGGCCAATTCACCGGTTTCCTCAAACAGCTCAATTCCTGTCATCAGGATTCTTTCAACCCTTGGGCTTTGGCGCTCATACCCTAAAGGATTTTCCATAATGTCCCCTCACAGCTCTTTATTTCGCTACATAGCATATCAGATTATGACACATTAGCTCAGTTTAATTTGTTTCGTTTCTTCAGGTTTTTCATTCAACGGGATAGTTATAGTGAAAATAGAGCCTTTACCATATTCGCTTTCCACGCCGATATGCCCGCCATGCAGATCCACAATATTCTTGCATATGGTCAGCCCAAGGCCAGAGCCTGGCTCTATCCCTTGCTGGTGATGCTTTATCTGTTCGAACTTGTCAAAAACCGCCCCTTGCTGGTCGGTAGGAATTCCTGGCCCCGTGTCTGTCACCGAGATGATTATGTTCCCGTTTCTCAGAGTTTTTTTAACGCTTATAACTCCTCCTTTCGGGGTAAATTTTATGGCGTTACCTAAAAGATTGTTCATCACTTGCAGAAGTTTTATGCTGTCGCCTTTCATGTTGGTTTTGTCACCCAGCTCAACTTTTATTTCCTGGTTCTTTTCCGCAACGGCGAACTCCATAGTTTTAACGCTTTCGATTATTACGTCGTCTATCGCCATTCTGTGGAGCGATAGTTTTACTTTGCCAGCTTCCAGTTTTGATACGTCCAGAATATCGTTCACAAGTTGCATGAGGCGGTTTGAAGACCTTAACATCGTGTCGGTTTCACGTTTAAAAACAGAGCCGGATGGTGATGACTGTATTACCTTCACAAAACCTCGGATAACATTAAGCGGCGATCTTATGTCGTGGGATACAATCGCAAGAAACTCGTCTATCCTGAGGTTAAGTTCGTTCAACGTTTTGTTTTTTTCTTCTAACTCCAACGTGTGGAGGGCTTTTTCTTCCGCTCTCACTCGCCTTCTGTTTAGTTCAAGCATCATAGACCCGCCGAAAAGCAGAATGATGACCACGAAAATAAAAAGCACCACGGATTGCATGAAACTTTTGTTAAGAAGGTGGGTGGCTTCACTTAACGGGGCGGCTACGGCCATTGTCCAGCCTTTTTCCGATACGTCTATTTTGGCCGTGGAAACAAGCCACTTTTCATCGCCGAAAGCGATGTCGATATTTTTATGGCTATCGCCTTTTACTCTCCAGCCTGCGACCGTTTCTCCGTTCATCACTTTGATAAACTCGTCTTTGAATGTATTCTCGTCTCCTATAGGGCCGTAGAGCTGTTTTATGAAAATATCGCGCTCCGTCGTGTTAGAAATAAGGTCGCCCCCCTCGGTGAGGAGCCATGAAAACCCCGGCTTGCCTGAACGCACAGGGTCTACAAACCTTGTAACAAGATCGTCGATACCGATGAGGGCCATTATCATGCCGGAAGCATAGATGCCGCTTGGGGCCACCGTTCCGCTTGGTTGTTCAACCTTTCTGAAAATCGGCATTCCTATTGCGATGCTGTGGTATGTTTCAGATTCAAAAAGTTCCTTGGATATATTTACTTTCCATCCGGCGATGGTCTCTTTAAAAAACCGGTCGATTTTATCTTTCATCCTGTAAGGGTCAGGATCTTTCGTTACCATCACCTCAACTTTACCAGCGTCGTTTAGCAGGATCATGTGAGATATAAGCTCTTTATGTTTTGAGATTACGCCGCGAAATGCGATGTCTGCCTCTTTGGCTTTATATTGTTTTACGGCGTCTATCTCCGTTAGCAATACAATCTCGCTTATCACGCCATCCATGAAGAGCTGAATCGATTTTGCAGAAGAATCGGCAAGGAACGATATGTTTTTTTCAAAAGCGGCTTCGCTTTCTGCCGTAATAGTCTGGTTTAACCTTACTGCGGTGAACGCCACACCTATAAGGGCTATTGCCACCCCCATCCATATAAGCCCGATATGTTGTTTTATCTCTTGTCGTTCAGGCATTTTGTTATGTTCAGTTTTTTCGGGCTAACCTGGTTTATCCGCGCGTTTTAGATCGCTTCTGGTCGGTTCTTCTGTCTGCCGGTTTTTTAAATAAAATGCGTATCGGCGTTTTTTCAAACCCTGCTTGCAAACGAATCTGGTTTACCATGTATCTTCGGTAGGAAAAGTTAACTCCTTCCGGCAAGTTTGACATTATTACGAACGTTGGCGGACATGCGCGGGTTTGCGTTGTGTAATAGAATTTAACCCGTCTGCCGCGATACATGGGGGCCTGCTTCCGGTTGGTAAAATCAGTAACTAAAGAGTTTATTTTAGCCGTTCCTATCCGTTTTGAGTATTGAACGAACACCTCTTCCACCGCATTCCATATTTTATCTACCCTCTGCCCAGTTAACGCAGAAACAAAAACAATAGGCGCATATGCCATAAACTTAAGCTGGCGGCGAATCGCTTCTTCATAAAGCAGGGTCGTTTTTTCATCTTTTTCAACGATATCCCACTTGTTGACAACAATAACGACCCCGCACCCGGCATCTGCGATAAGCCCCGCTATTTTAGCTTCCTGCACGCTTATTCCCTCGGCTCCGTCGATAAGCAAAAGCGCCACGTCCGCCCGCTCTATGGCTTTCATGGCCATTATGACGGAGTATTTTTCAAGCTTTTGTGTAACTTTTGATTTTCTACGGATGCCGGCCGTGTCGATTAACGTAAATCTTCTGTCATCATGGGCAAGGTGTGTGTCTATAGCGTCGCGTGTTGTGCCGGGGATGTTGCTTACCATCATCCTGTCGCCCCCTGTGAGCCTGTTTACGAGTGACGATTTTCCAGCGTTCGGTTTTCCTGTTACCGCAATGCGTATCGGGCGGGTTTCATCTGCATCGTCATCGGTTTGTTCCTCCTTCGGGGCAGATTCGAGTGCCGACTCTAACATGCTTTCAATCCCGATAGAATGCTCGGCACTTACGGGGCGTACATCGCCAAACCCAAGTTTTGAAAACTCGAACGCTTCGTCGTGGCGTCTTGGGTTTTCCATCTTGTTCACGGCGAGGATTACCGGTTTGTTCGATTTTCTTAAAAGTTTTGCAACCTCTTCGTCGAGAGGATTTATTCCAACCGTGCCGTCAACCACGAAGATGATAAAGTCAGCTTCTTCAATGGCAAGGATGGTTTGCTCGCAGGTTTGGGCAAGCAGTTCGTCTTCTGCGGCAGGCTCAAAGCCGCCTGTGTCCATCACTCCGAACCTGTGATCCAGACGTTCGGTTATGGCAATGTGCCTGTCTCTCGTTACGCCTGGGGTGTTGTCTACTATGGCTGGTCTGCCGCCTACTATTTTGTTGAACAGGGTCGATTTGCCCACGTTCGGCCTGCCTACGATTGCGATATAAAACATTTTGATTTTATTTTACGGGAACGAATGAGCCTGGCGGCGTCCTGCCTGTTTACGGTTCGGAGCCAGCACAAGGCTTGTTTAATTTAAAATTCTCATTTTACACTTTGAATTACGCAACTATAATACGCTAAAACGTATTTGTGTAGGAGGAATGAAATTTTGAGCGTAGATATTCAGGCCGTCAACGAGATGGTTCGGGAAAAGTCAGCTTTTGTCGAGAACCTGTTCATGGAGACCAGAAAGGTAATAGTGGGGCAGAACTCCATGATAGAGGGGATGCTTATGGCCTTTCTGTGCGACGGGCATATATTGTTAGAAGGGGTGCCTGGGCTGGCTAAAACTCTAGCTATTCACACGCTCTCCTCGGCGATGGACTTGGGCTTTAAAAGAATTCAGTTCACGCCAGACCTCTTGCCAGCGGACCTTACGGGCTCAGAGATATATAATGCAAAAGATGCCACATTTTCTATAAGGAAAGGGCCGCTTTTTGGCAACATCATTTTGGCCGATGAAATTAACCGTGCGCCCGCGAAGGTGCAAAGCGCCCTTTTGGAATCTATGCAGGAGCGGCAGGTGACGATAGGTTCTGAAACCTTTAAACTGCCAGACCCGTTCATCGTCCTTGCAACCCAAAACCCGATTGAACAGGAAGGGACATATCCGTTACCTGAAGCGCAGGTGGACAGGTTCATGCTAAAAATAAAAGTTGAATATCCTACAAAAGAGGAAGAAGCCGAGATCGTAAAACGGAATACATCAGGAATGCGGGCCGATATTCGCCCGGTTGTGACGGCGGATGAACTTATTGCCGCAAAGCGGGCCATCGACCAGATATATATCGATGATCGTGTGGTGGAATATATCGTGAGTGTTGTTCATGCGTCGAGAAGACCAAAAGATTTTGGCCTCGATATCGGGCGGCTCATAGAATATGGGGCTTCACCGCGTGCTTCGATATATCTTACACGGCTCGCAAAAGCGCGCGCATTTTTAAGCCATCGCGGATATGTAACGCCTGATGATGTAAAAAGCGTGGGCCCTGCCACTTTGCGCCACAGGATAATTCCTACCTATGAAGCCGAGGCGGAAAACGTTACGAGTGAAGATTTGATCGCGCAAATTTTTGATACGGTTGAAGTGCCATGAAACCTGCCGTTTCTTCAAACGAAGAGCCGGATGAAGAAAAACTTGCGGAAGTTATTCAGCGTATACGCAGGATAGAAATAAAAACCCGCAGGATTGTAGATAACGTTTTCTCCGGCGAATACCACTCCGCTTTTAAAGGGCGTGGAATGGAGTTTGCCGAGTCGCGCCCATATCAGCCGGGAGACGATGTGCGGGTGATGGACTGGAAAGTTACGGCCCGCACGGGCGATCCGTTTGTAAAAGTTTTTCGGGAAGAGCGTGAGATGACCCTCATGCTGGTGTGCGATTTTTCCGGCTCCAACTCATTCGGCTCGCATGAACGGTTTAAGGAGGAGGTCGCGGCTGATCTTTGCGCGGCTTTGGCTTTTTCGGCGATTAAAAATAACGACAAGGTTGGGCTGATAGCTTTTACTGACCGTGTGGAGCTTTTTATCGCGCCTAAAAAAGGACGGACGCACGTTTTGCGGCTCATACGCGAACTTCTGTTTTACAAGCCAAATAGTAAGGGGACAGACATAGGGCAGGCGCTTGAATATATGAACAGGGTGACAAAAAAAAGATCGATCACCTTTCTGGTTTCCGATTTTCACGCGGAAGAATATAAAAAACAGCTTTCCGCCACGGCGAAAAAACATGACCTTATCGCCGTAAGGCTTGTTGACCCAAGAGAGGAAGTTTTGCCGGACGTAGGGTATATAACCTTAAAAGACGCAGAGACTGGGTTATCGTGCATAGTGAACACGTCTGACAAAAAGTTGCGTGATGATTTTCAACGAACGATTGCGTTAGAAACAAAAGAGCGCGACAGGCTTTTTGCTTCCTGCAGGGTAGATCAGGTTGTAATACGTTCTGACCGTTCATATGTAGAGCCGTTGATACGCTTTTTTAAAGAGCGCGAAAGGAGACGCTCGTTCGGATGAAGTTTTTAAGTTGCGCTTTAGCCTGTCTGCTTCTGTTGGTGCAGGTATCTTTTGCAGACGTTACCGTCTCGCCGCAAAAACCGATTGTGGCAAGCCCTGTTACCATTCGTCTTGATATTACCGTTCCGCCAGATTCGAAGCTTGGGCCGCTTGACAAGGTTTCACTTCCTGAGTTCGTAAATCTTATTTCACTCAAGTTTAACGATGGTGCCGATAAAAAAGAAATTGTGCTAACGGTAGAGTCTTATAAAACCGGCACAATCGAAATTCCGGCGATCGAATATGAAGTGCTTTTACATGATGGTTCTACCTCGAAACAGAAAACAGCACCCATAAGTTTTACCGTCGTATCTGTGCGGACAGACCCTGCCACCGCCGACAAGGTAAAAGATATAAGGGGTGTGGCAGAGCTTGAGCTAAACGTATGGTCGTATATCTGGCCCGTTCTTGCACTTTTGGCGTTAGCCGCGTTTTTGTTCTTTTTGTGGCGGAAGTTTTCACAGAGGGATAGAAACATGGCGGTTGCGCCTGCTGTTCCGCCTTTGCCAGCGCACGAGATAGCATATGAAAAACTAACAAGGCTTCAGGCAGGCGATCTTTTTGGCAAAGGACTCGTAAAAGAACATTTTTTCTCCTTGTCGGAGATCGTGCGCGAATATGTTGAGGCGAGCTTTAACACTCCGGCCCTTGAGATGACAACTTATGAGCTTGAACGTGATTTGAAAGTTATGGAACCTGCCTTGCGCGTGCAACTTTTATCTCTTCTAAAGGCGTGCGACGTAGTTAAGTTTGCCAAAGGTTCTGCAACGCGTGAGCAGGCGGAGAGCGCCATTAGACGTGCGTTTGAGTTTGTAGATTCCACCAGGCCCGCCCCTAAGGAGGATGTGGCGTGAGATTTGCCGACCCATGGTTTTTATTATTGCTCCTGTTTTTGCCAATCTGGCTTGTGCGTTATTTAAAAGCCAGGCGCAGGAGTTGTGCGACATTCTCCAGCACATGGCTGATACGCAGGCTCTCGTCTTATAGAAGACCTGCGTTTATCGATCATGCCCCTTTTGTGTTGCGGTTTACAGCTATTGTTCTTATAGTGCTGGCGCTCGCCCGCCCTCAGACAGGCTACAGGGAGGAGAATATAACCTCGCGTGGCATAGACATTATGTTAACGCTTGACCTCTCCTCTTCCATGACGGCGACGGACCTTAAACCAACAAGGCTCGTTGCGGCAAAACGGGTGATAGGAAAGTTTATCGATAACAGAAAGAACGACCGCATCGGGCTCGTTGTTTTTGCGGCGCAAGGCTATACGCAGTGTCCGTTAACGCTCGACTACCCGATCCTTAAAAACTTTCTTGGAACGGCGGATATCGGTGTTATCGAGGATGGAACGGCGATAGGCATGGCGCTTGCCACAGCCGCTAACCGCTTGAATGATTCAGAGGCTAAAAGCCGGATAGTCGTTCTTTTAACAGACGGCGTTAATAACCGTGGCGCAATAGACCCTGTGACGGCGGCAGAAATGGCGAAGGCTATAGGGGTGAAAGTTTACACCATAGGCGTTGGGCGCGAAGGGGTGTTTTACCAAACGGTTAAGAGGCCAGACGGCACCGAGCGGCAGGTGCGTGCGCGTACCGAGATAGACGAAAAACTTTTAAAGCAGGTGGCTCAGGTTACAGGCGGGCAATATTTTAGAGCGCAGGACGAGCAAACGCTTTCCCGCATATATGAAGAAATAGACAGGCTTGAGAAAACCGATGTGAAAATAAAAGTTTATGTAAGGCATACGGATTGGTTCATGTGGCTACTTATCCCTGCGCTTTTAATTGTGTTGGGGGAACTTCTTTTGCCGGTAACAAGGTTCAGGGCTCTGCCATGAGATTTCACGACTCCGCATGGCTTTACGCAATTTTCGTTTTACCATTTGTTGGGTGGCTTGCGTGGTGGGGTGTTATGCGTGGCTCTCTTGCCTTGCGCAAGTTTTTATCAGCCGAGACCGCACCAAGGCTCTCGGACGGAGATGTTATTTCAAGACGCAAGGCGCAGGTGGTTATTTTATCCTTTGCTATTCTGTTTTTATTTATCGCGCTGGCAAGGCCGCAATATGGCGTGAAACCTGTTGAAGTTAAAAACGCCGGAATAGACGTGATGATTCTTATGGATACCTCAAAAAGCATGGGTGCGAGGGATGTAACGCCAAACAGGCTTGCGCGGGCGAAGGCTGAAGTCGGCAAAATTGTTTCTGCGCTTGAAGGCAACAGGATGGGGCTCATAAGCTTTGCCGGTGCGAGCTTTGTGGAGTGTCCGTTGACGATGGACATTTCAACCCTTCGGATGTTTTTAAATACTGTTAAGGTTGGCTCTATTCCTGTTCCCGGCACGGCGATAGGCGAGGCTATCGCAGACGCCGTAAAAGCATTAAAAGGGAGCCGCGCCAAAACAAAAGTTGTGATACTCGTAACCGACGGGGAAAACCTGGAAGGGCAGGTTGAAAGTTCAGCCAAAACGGCGCTTGAAAACGGAATAGTGATATACCCAATAGGGATAGGGTCCTCAGCGGGGGCACCTGTGCCGGAGACCGGCGACGATGGCAAAATAAAAGGCTATAAGAAAGACAAAAACGGGGCAACGGTGGTGTCCCGTTTAGACGTTGATACTTTAAAATCGATAGCAAGCATTACAGGCGGCAGGCTCATAACGTCGCAGGGGGAACGGCTCGATTTATCGTCTCTTGTCGCTCATTTAAAGAGCCTTGAGAAAACCGATATTACGTCGAGAGAGTTTACGGAATATGAAGAGCGTTATCAGTGGTTCGCTTTAACTGCGCTTTTGCTGTTGGTGCTAGAATCACTTTTTGTTTCCCGCGCCGTTTTCTGGCAGGGGGATAACGCATAGTCTATAAGGTCTATCGTGTGTGCCGTTGGGATGTCGTAACCATGCCTGTGTAGCGAGTCTTCTATCTGTATCTGGCAAGAAGGGCAAGCCGTCACCACGATGTCCGCTCCGCTCTCATATATCGCGTCTGCTTTCAGCTTGCCTACGTCCATCGACATGTCGTAAAAATTAAGCCCGAACGTGCCGGAGCCGCCGCAACATCTGTCTGCGTTTTTCATTTCTACAAACTCCACCCCCGGCAGGCTTTTTAAAAGTTCGCGCGGTTCTTTCCACACACCCATGCCCCGTTTTAAATGACACGGGTCGTGGTATGTAACTTTTAATTTTTTGCCATCGGCTTTCTGTTTAACCGCCTGTTCAATTCCTATTTGCATCATCAGTTTTTGCAGGTCGGTAACTTTTGCGCAAAGTTCCGCCACCTTCTTGTCATTCGGGAACATTTTAGGATATTTTTCAGCAAGCACACTGCCGCATGTAGCGCAGGAATATACTATCGCGTCTGCTTCATAGGCCGACAATACCTTGATGTTCTTTTTTGCAAGCGCGATGGAGGTTTCCATGTCGCCGCTATAATATGAAGGAGCGCCGCAACATACCTGGTCTTTAGGGTAAATGACTTCAACACCCATCTCCTGCAACCTTTTTATAACCGTTACGCCTGTGTCGGTGAATGATAAATCGGTCATGCAACCGGTGTAGTAAATAACGCGTTTTATGCTGGTGTTCGCGTTAACATTTTTTGCCGGATTTTTCGTAGGCACCCTTAAACGCAAATTAAGTTTTAAAAAGTTTGGCGTAACACGTTTGATTCCGCCCGGCGTGAACGGAAAAAATTCTGCAAACCGTGCCGGTGCCCATTTATAAAAGATCGATGCAAACCCGACCAGTTTGGCAAGCACGTTTAACCTGCGTGGGTAGGGGAGCAACCATTTGAATATGAATCCGGCAATGGGGCCGGGGCCGTTCTGCCGGTGCATTTCAGCTTTCATGGCGGAGAAAACCTGCATTGTGTCAACGCCCGTAGGGCAGGCAGATAAACAACTCATGCAAGATAAGCATTGTGTGAAATCGTTTGCCACCCTGTCGGTTATGTCTATCTCGCCCGCCAAAACGCCTTGGGCCAGGCGGATTTTGCCTCTTGCCGCCAAAGTTTCAGAGCTTGTTAGCTCGTATGTATAGCACCCTGCCTGGCATGACGCGCACTTGGTGCATTTATCAAGCTCTGCCCTGATCGATTCTAGAATGTCGTATTTCATAAATATATTATAGCTTGTTAGGTTGTTATGCTTAAGCTTTAGGATGATGAAAAATTATGCTGTAAGCCAAAAGGGTGACGCCAACAGTAACGCAAGAGTCTGCCACATTGAACGCGGGCCAACTATATTCGCCCACATAAAAAAGCAAAAAATCGGTAACGGAGCCTAGCCTTATTCTGTCTATAAGGTTACCTAACGCACCTGCACCTATTAAAACCATGGCTACCTTCGCAACCTTTTCATTCGGCCCAAGGGACCTGTATAAAAACACGATTACAAAAAGCGCAAGCGTTGCCGTTGCCGTAAAACCACGGTTGATCCATGCGCTGTCTATACCGGAGAGGAAACCGAACGCCGCACCCTTGTTTTGTATATGAACCAAGTTAAAAAAGCCGGGAATAACGATGGAACTGCTACCAAGCGGAAACGTGGCCTCAACCACCCATTTGCTTACCTGGTCGGATGCCACAAGAAAAATAACCGTTGCAACCGGTAATATCCAGCCCGGTCGCTTTGCATTAGACTCGCTCATTTAAACGCGGCGAGGTTTCCTGCGCAACGCTCGCAAACCTGTGGGTGGTCTGTATTGGTTCCCACGGTGTGAGAGTAGTTCCAGCACCGCTCGCATTTTTCACCGGTAGACCGTGTTACCAAGGCGGTTAAGCCTGGCACCGTTTCGCTTTTAAACACGTCTTCTGCTGTCTGCTCGTCTGCGATGGTCATCTTTGACACGATAAAAAGGTATTGCAAGCCGTCTATATGTTTTTCCAGTATCTTGCGGTCAGCCTGAAACAGCGTAAGCTCAACTTCGGCATCCAGCGAATGGCCCACGATCTTTTTCTGGCGGGCAAGCTCAAGCGCCCGGTTAACCTCGTCACGTATCTCTACGATCCTGTCCCAGTCACTTAAAAGTTTTTCATCGCTCGCGCCTATGTCACTTTCAGGAAAGGTGGCAAGATGCACGCTCTTCTCGCGTTTTGCCGCATCGCCCGGCAGGTTGCCCCACGCTTCTTCTGCGGTGAAAGATAACACAGGTGCCATCAACCGTAACATTCCGTTGGTCAGCTCGTATAAAGTGGACTGGGCAGAGCGTCGCAACTCGCCCGTTTTCGGATAGGTGTAGATGCGATCCTTGATTATATCAAGATAAAACGCGCTCAAGTCTACAACGCAAAAGTTGTGCATGGCATGGTAGAAAACGTGAAAATCGTACCTGTCCAGCGCTTCTATCACCTTTTTCGTAAGCTTGCGGAATTTAAGTATTATCACCCGGTCGATTTCCGTTCTGTCTTCAAACGGAACGAGGTCGGTATCCGGGTTAAAATCAGACAGGTTGCCAAGCATAAAACGAATTGTGTTCCTTATTTTGCGATAGGCTTCCGTAAGGCGTCTTAAAATTTCGTCGGAGAGGCGGATGTCTTCACGATAATCTTCACTCGCCACCCATAGGCGAACGATTTCTGCTCCATATCTTTTTATTATGGTTTCAGGGGCGATGACGTTGCCTTGCGACTTGCTCATCTTTTTCCCTTTACCGTCTACCACATAGCCGTGGGTTAAGGCTCCTTTATATGGAGCTTTACTGCATGTGCCGATAGCTTCGAGCAGTGACGTGTGGAACCATCCCCTGTGCTGGTCGCTACCCTCTATATAGAGGTCTGAGGGCCATGAAAGGTTAGGGCGTTTATCTACAACAAGCGCGTGTGAAACGCCGGAATCAAACCATACGTCGAGTATGTCCCGCCCTTTGTCAAACTCCGCTCCCCCGCATTTTTCGCATTTTGCGCCATCAGGCAGGAAGTTTTCAGCAGGTTTTGTAAACCAAACGTCAAGCCCCTCTTTTTCCAGAACGTTTGCCACATGATCGGCAACTTCTCCGTTAAAAAGGGTTTCTTCACATTTTTTGCAATGGAACGACGTTATAGGAACGCCCCATGTCCTTTGGCGGGAGACGCACCAGTCCGGCCTGTTTTCTATCATGCCGAAGATTCGCTCTTCACCCCATGCGGGTGTCCACTTTATGTTCCTTATAGCTTCAAGGCTTTTTATGCGCAGGTCGTTTTTCTCCATAGAGATAAACCACTGGGCCGTGGCGCGGAAGATAATCGGGTTCCTGCATCGCCAGCAATGAGGGTATGAGTGCGAAATTTTTTCTGTGAAAAGCAGGGCGCCTTTTTCCCTTAGCAGTTCTATTACGTCGGGGTTAGCGTCTTGCACCTTCTTGCCCGCAAAATGAGGCGTGTCTGCCATAAACCTGCCCGCGCTATCTACAGGGTTAAAAACTTCAAGGCCATATTTCTGGCCGATAACGTAATCTTCCTGCCCGTGGCCCGGGGCCGTATGAACAAGCCCCGTGCCTTGTTCCAGCGTTACATGGTCACCCACTATAACGAGTGAATCCTGTTCTAAAAACGGGTGCCTTGCGGTCATGTTTTCAAACTTTGTCCCGCTAAAGGAGGCTATAACCTCGAAGTCCTCCCGTTCAAAGGTTTTCATGCATTGCTCTTTTAGGTCGGTGGCAAGTATCAGAACTTCATCGCCGGACTTTACCGCGCTGTAGTCAAAATCAGGATGGAGGCACACTGCCAGGTTTGCAGGCAGGGTCCACGGCGTTGTTGTCCATATAACAAGATATGTGTCGTTTTCAGGCAGGCCCAACGATTTTGCATCTTTGCCTGAAAGTTTGAATTTCGTGAAAATCGACGGGGATTTATGATCCGCGTGTTCAACTTCCGCCTCAGCCAGGGCGGTTCTGCAAGAGGAACACCAGTGAACAGGCTTAAAACCACGGTAGACGCCCCCGTTTTTTACAAATTTGGCAAACTCGCGAATCGTGCCGATTTCATAATCATGGTTCATGGTTAAATACGGGTTTTCCCAGTCGCCCAAAACCCCGAGCCGTATAAATTCGTCTTTTTGTATTTCTACAAATTTACCTGCGTATTCTCTGCAATTCTGGCGAATTTCGGCTTTTGTCATGCCAAGCTTGGCTTTGCCAAGTTTTTTATCGACCTCGCGTTCTATAGGTAGCCCGTGGCAATCCCACCCGGGAACGTAAGGCGCGTCAAACCCCTCCATGGTTTTCACCTTAACGATGATGTCCTTGAGTATTTTGTTTAAGGCGTGCCCGCTGTGAATGTGGCCGTTAGCGTATGGGGGGCCGTCGTGAAGGGTAAATTTCTCTGCGTCTTTACGGCTCTCCCTTATTAATTCGTAAAGCCCCATTTCGTCCCATCGCCCTTGTATCTCAAGCTCTTTTAAGGCAAGGTTGGCCTTCATGGGAAACGAGGTGGAAGGGAGATTTAGCGTATCCTTATAGTCCATGATATTCCTGTTATAAAATGCGTCGGAAGATGCCGATTCCAAACTTGTGCAGGCACCTACAAGATCATTAAAAAATTACTTTAAAAATGCTTTCGCTATTTTAAATAGTGTGGAAAAACAAAAGCTAGGGGAAAAAGTTATCATCCGCCATTTTGGGTGTCAAGCGCCTGTTACGTCAAATTAAAGTTTGTGCAATTTGGCAGATATGTGTAATTATCAATAACTTGCTATACTAACCTGTGGCTTTCTATACCATTGCGGCTGTAAAAATGATGACACAAAACCTGACGTTCGACCTTTTGAGGTCTGTAAGCTCGCCTGCGGACATAAAGTCCATGAGCATGCAAGACTTAGAAAAACTGGCGCAAGAAGTTCGTAGCCGGATAATAGACGTGGTTTCAAAATCGGGCGGGCACTTGGCTTCCAGCCTCGGCGTGGTGGAGCTTACCATTGCCATGCACTATGTTTACGACGCTCCGGCAGACAAAATCATATGGGACGTCGGGCATCAATGCTACGCACATAAAATCTTGACGGGCCGAAACGACAGGTTCGATACGCTTCGCCATGAAAACGGCGTTTCAGGTTTCCCGGCAATTGATGAGAGCCCATACGACTGTTTTGGCGCGGGCCATGCCGGAACCAGCATTTCGGCGGCTTTGGGGTTTGCCCAGGCTCGCGACCTTTCGGGTAAAAAAAATAAAGTTATCGCCATGATAGGCGACGGATCCATGACGGCGGGGCTGGCTTTTGAAGGGTTGAACCATGCAGGTTCCCTGAATACCGATATTACGGTTGTGCTAAACGACAACAAAATGTCAATTTCAAGCAACGTGGGTGCCTTGTCCCAGCATTTGAACAGGATTATCACCGGCAAGTGGTATGTGCGCATGAAAAAAGGGTTCGGACAGGTTATAAAATCTGTCGCAGGCGGTCAGGTTGCCGAGTTCACCAAAAGGTTTGAAGAGGCTGTTAAAGGGGTAATCGTCCCCGGCAAACTTTTTGAGGATTTAGGATACAAATACGTTGGGCCTATCGATGGTCACGAAATTTCATATCTTGTCGAAACGTTTCAGGCTGTAAAAGAGCTGAAAGGGCCGAATCTCGTTCATGTGGTGACGACGAAAGGCAAGGGTTATCCGCCTGCCGAAAAACGCTCATGCTCGTTTCATGGCGTGTCGCCTTTTCATCCTAATACGGGTTCCAGCGTAAAATCGAAAGCGAAACGGAGTTATACCGACGTTTTTGCCAATACGCTGATTAACCTTGCGGGTAAAGACGAAAAGGTTATTGGAATAACCGCCGCCATGCCGGACGGAACGGGGCTGGATAAATTTGCCGAAAAGTTCCCCAAGCGCTTTTACGACGTCGGCATAGCCGAACAACACGCAACCACCTTTGCGGCGGGGCTTGCCGTGGAAGGATTTCGCCCCGTTGTCGCTATCTATTCCACATTCCTGCAAAGAGTGTTCGACCAGATAGTTCATGACGTGTGCCTTATGAACCTTAACGTAACGTTTGCCGTAGACAGGGCAGGTATCGTAGGTGAAGACGGGGCCACGCATCAGGGGCTTTTTGACCTGTCATACCTGCGGCTGGCCCCTAACATGGTGGTTATGGCTCCTAAGGATGAAAACGAGCTTTGCCGAATGTTAAAAACTGCCTTATACCACCCAGGGCCTGCGGCTTTGCGTTATCCGCGCGGTTCTATCACGGGTGTTGAAATTTCAGAAGATATAGAACCTTTGGCCATCGGCAAGTCCGAACTTTTGCGGGACGGCTCAGACATTTGCATCATAGCCGTAGGTTCCACTGTGTTGCCAGCTCTGGAGGCGGCTTGTGCGTTATCCAGGCATGGTTACTCTGCCGCTGTCATAAACACAAGGTTCGTAAAACCTATAGATGAAGAGCTTTTCGAGAAGATGGGCAAAAAATGCGGTCTTTTGCTTACGGTAGAAGAAAACGTTCTCGCCGGAGGGTTCGGGTCAGCCGTTTTGGAACTCATAGAGTCTAAAAAAATACCGCATGTAGCCGTTCGCAGAATTGGTGTTCCCGATATTTATGTAAGCCACGGTTCGCAAGACGCAAAACGGAAGGAACTGGGGCTTGACGCCGCTGGCATAGAAAAAACGGCGAGAGAATTCATACAGGAACGTCAAGCAGGCAAGATATCTTTTGCACATGTCGAAAAAACGGCTGGACATCCTACTTACTGAACGGGGCTTTGCAGAAAGCAGAACCCGCGCCCGGTCGCTCATAATGGCCGGTGCCGTTTTTGTTGACGGGGAACGGATAGACAAGGCGGGCTCCATGACGTCTGAAGGCGCTAAAATTTCCCTAAAAGAAAAAGACCACCCGTATGTCTCACGGGGAGGGGTAAAGCTTGCCCATGCTCTTAAAACGTTCAAGGTCGATCCATCTGGTATGACATGCCTTGACGTTGGCGCTTCCACAGGCGGGTTCACCGATTGCCTTTTGCAGAGTGGGGCCGAAAAGGTGTGGGCTATCGACGTGGGGGAGAATCAGCTTGATTATCGCTTGAGAACGGATGAGCGGGTTATATCGTTTGAGAAGGTGAACGCGCGGGATATGGATATCTCGGTAATTACCGACCCTGTTAGCCTGCTTGTGGCCGATGTTTCGTTTATCTCGCTAAAACTGGTTATTCCGCCTTTTTTGCCGCTTTTAACGTATGAGGCCAAACTTCTGCTTCTTGTAAAACCGCAGTTTGAGGCAGGGCGTGAGAATGTAGGTAAAAACGGTATCGTTACGAGCCTTGAAATTCATAATCATGTGATAAACAAGCTATTATCGTTCTTCGCTTCTATCGGGCTCTCCTGCTGGGGCGTAACGGATTCTCCGATTTCCGGCAGGAAAGGGAACCGTGAATACTTTATACTGCTTGAGAGGGTGAAAGAGGGCGTTTGCGGGCGTATCTTGCGTTACGACGTTAAAAAGCCGTCGTCTGGCGCCTAGTTTTCATTATAGTGAAATTGGATGTTGACAATCTGCCGCATGATATCTAGAATCTTCGTTTCCCTATTTGAAGCATTAAAAATATAAATAAGACAGATTAATGAAGAAAATCAGCAAAACATATGTAGCGAAGCCAGCCGATTTCCCGGCTGATAAAGCGTCGTGGATTTTAGTAGACGCAGAAGGTGAAGTACTTGGCAGGCTTGCAAGGAGAATCGCCAACACACTTCGCGGTAAAGACAAACCTACCTTTACGCCACATGTCGACACAGGTTCCTTCGTTGTCGTCATTAACGCCGAAAAGGTAAAACTTACCGGCGCTAAAAATGAGAACAAAATATATTACACGCACACGGGCCAGATCGGCGGATTAAAGTCGATGACGGCAAGTGAGCTTTTACAGAAAAAACCGGATGAGGTTATCCGCAGGGCTGTGGCCGGTATGTTGCCTAAAAACAGGCTAAACCGCGCTATTATAAAGAAACTTAAAATCTACGCGGGTCCTGAACACCCGCATGTGTCGCAGAAACCTGCGCTAATGGAGGCTTAAGGAGTTTATGGCTAACCAGGCTGATAACAGGCATTACGCAACCGGCAGAAGAAAAACGTCTACCGCACGGGTATGGATTACTCCCGGCGAAGGCAAGGTTATTGTAAACAAACAAACTGCCGACGCATATTTCAAGCGCGAAACGGCCGAAATGATTATGCGCCAGCCTCTTGTTACTACAGAGATGAACGACAAGATCGACGTTTGGTGTACCGTTAAAGGTGGCGGATTAAGTGGTCAGGCGGGTGCCGTGCGGCATGGTATCGCAAGAGCGCTTGAGAAATTCGACCCGGCCTTGAGAGCCGTCATCAAAAAAGCCGGTATGCTTACCCGCGATTCCAGAGAAAAAGAGCGGAAAAAACCGGGCCAGCCGGGCGCCCGCAAACGTTTCCAGTTCTCCAAGCGTTAAAACCGGGGTTCTGGTTTTTTACTTACACGCAGGGGAGAGAAAACCTGCGTGTAGGGCTGAGAGGAACAGCCGGGAGACGGTCATATCTGCTTACGGGTTCCTTGGGGGGTTGAGAACCGTGAGTATGTTGGTGAACTTTAATTGCCGTTTCCGCTCGTCCATACGTTAAAAAAACTGGCTCCCACAAAAGGCGCTTCTTCACACAAGCTTGTCAGGAATGGTATATTCTGCTGACCTAAGCAAAACATCACGATAACCGGATAATCAAATGATAAACGTAGGCATTATAGGGGCGGCAGGCTATACGGGGCAAACGCTCCTGTCTATTTTACTGTCACATAAACATGTTAACGTGGCGGCTATTACCTCCGCTACGTTTGAAGGACAAAGCCTGTCCAACGTTTTTCCTGTCTTTGCCGGAACAAAAAAACCGCTTGTTTTTGAAAAGCCTGACTACGATTCCATCGTAAAACGGTGCGACACGTTTTTTCTTTGTCTTCCGCATCGGGAGTCTATGGAAGCGGCGGCCAAACTTTTGGATGCGGGCAAAGTTGTTTTTGATCTCTCGGCAGATTTCAGGTTAAAAGACCATGCCGTTTATGAAAAATGGTATGGCGTAACGCACACGAAAAAAGATCTTTTAGCGAGTGCCGTTTATGGCTTGCCGGAACTGCATGGCGACAAAATCAAAAATGCGTCTTTAGTTGCTGTTCCCGGGTGTTACCCGACGTCGGCAATTTTGGGGCTGGCTCCTGTTTTGGGCGAATCCTTCATAGACAAAAGTTCTATTGTCATAAATTCAGTCTCCGGTGTTTCCGGGGCGGGTAAAAAAGCTATGGGCGATTTTATGTTAGCCGAGCTTGAAGGGAACTTTTATGCATATGGTGCTCCATCGCACCGGCACACGCCTGAAATCGAGCAGGAGTTTTCGGCCCTTACGGGTGAGAAAACAATGGTGACTTTTATTCCGCATCTTTTGCCTACCACGCGAGGCATCTATACGACGATCACCGCAAAGCTTACAGAGGACAAAACATCTGGCGAGATACTGAACTTATATAAAAGTTTCTATTCTGGTAGCAGGTTTGTTTCCGTTCATGATACTTTCCCGCGGATGAAGTGGGCGATAGGCTCTAACCGGCTTTATGTTAGCGCTATGGCAGATGAGCGGACTTCTACGCTTATAGTTACATCGACTATAGACAACCTTGTAAAAGGGGCGTCTGGCCAGGCTGTGCAATGTTTTAACATACGTTACGGTTTTGATGAGAAGGTGGGGCTTGGTTATGAGTAACGCAAAAAGAAGCGGTGTTACGGCACCAAAAGGGTTTATGGCGGCAGGCGGGGCTTGTGGCGTTAAGCCGGATGGTTCTTTTGATCTTGCCCTCATAGCTTCAGACAGGCCTGCAGTTGCATGGGGCGTCTTTACCAAAAACGTGGTAAAAGGCGCACCTGTTATCGTTTCTAAAGAGAACCTGCGCTCAAAAACCTCACGGGTAATCGTCGTTAATTCAGGCAACGCAAACGTTCTGGCCGAAAACGATTATAAAAACGCAAAGGCTATGGCACAAACTGCGGCAGAATTTGTAGGGTGTGCGCCACGGGAGGCGTTTGTGGCTTCTACCGGTGTGATAGGCCAGCCATTGCCGATAGAAAAAGTTTTGAAAGGAATAGAAACGATTGCTCCATATCTGCGCCCATCAGGTGGCAAGGATGCGGCAAAAGCGATTATGACAACCGACCTTGCGGCAAAAGAGGCGCAGGCGGAGCTTAAAATTGGCTCTAAGGATGTGCTGGTTGGCGGTGTGGCGAAAGGCTCCGGGATGATTCATCCTTCAATGGCCACAATGCTCGCTTTTGTTACCACAGATGCCGCGATATCCCGCCCCGTGTTAAAAAAACTGGTTAAAGAAGCGAATGAAGCGTCGTTTAACAGGATAACCGTAGATGGCGACACCTCTACAAGCGACATGCTGTTGGTTATGGCAAACGGCGCCTCTGGCGCGGAACTGATAGACAAACCTTCGGGCCAGCGATATGCAAAACTTTTGAGTGCGGTAACTTCCGTGTGCGTTGATTTGGCCCGGAAAGTGGTAAAAGATGGCGAGGGAGCTACAAAGTTTGTCAGCGTGAAGGTGACAAGCGCCAAAACAGAAAAAGCGGCGAAGAGTGTGGCTATGTCTATAGCACGGTCGAGCCTTGTAAAAACGGCTCTTTTTGGCGAGGATGCAAACTGGGGCAGAATACTTTGCGCCGCAGGATACGCAGGCGTTAATTTCGATCCGTCAAAAATATCGTTAAATATTTGTGGCAAACCTGTTTTTCAAAACGGAAAGCTGGTATCAGCCGATTGGGAAAAAAAGGTTGCGCCTCTTTTGAAAAAGAGAGATGTAGAAATTAGCCTCGACCTTGGTGGGGGGAATGCGTCGGCTGAAGTCTGGACGTGCGATTTATCTCACGACTATATTCGCATAAACACGGAATACAGAAACTAAACTTCGTTTTCGTATATTGCGTTTAACCTTTTGACGACTACTTTACGATCGTAAAAATTTTCAATTTTGGCACGAGCTTTTGAAGCCAGGTCAGCCCTTAAAACTTTGTCCGCCAAAAGCCGGTTAACGGATGTTGCGAGGGCGGTAGGGCTTTTAGGTTCTGCAAGCAGGCCGCATTCGCCGTAATCGAGCATCTCCTTCGTGCCGCCTGAATTTGTGCCAACAACTGGTTTTTTCATCGCCATAGCTTCCAAGCACCCAAGCGCAAAAGTTTCGGAGTGAGACGGGAGAACGTATACGTCAAGCTCAGATAAAATGCCGGGCGTATCGTTTGTTTGCCCCGTGAAGAAAACATAATTTTCAAGCCCCAGCTTTTTAACCTCGGTGATGAGCTTGTGTTTATATTGCCCTTCCAGCTCCGGGGTTTCATCGCCCGTTAAGGCAAGCCGTGCCTTCGGGTTTTTGCTGATGATAGATGGCATGGCGCGAATCATTTCCATTTGCCCTTTTAGAGGGTCAAGCCTGCTTATGACCCCGATAAGTTGAGTGTCATCCGCCAGATTAAAAGTTTTTCGTATCTCATTTTTTTTTGGCGCGTCAGGGTTAAAACGGTCAAGCGTTAAACCGTATGGCAAAATCTCGACTTGCTCCGGTGTTACGGGGAGGTTAGCTAACGCGTTTTGCCGCATATATTCAGACGCTACAAGAATTTTTTCGATCCTGCCATATTCCAGCCTGTGATAAAGGTCTTTTTTAGGGGTCGGAACCTGCATATAGTTTGAGAAAATGAGCCGAACAGAACCAAGCCGCCATAACGCCGGTGCCACAAGCCCAAGATCGGCAGATTGGTTTACATGAACGATGTCCACTTTATTTTTTTTGATATATGAGCGTATGTCGAGCATCGTAAGAAGGTCGATATACTTAACCGGGTTCACCTCTTCGCCTGAAAACTCCGTCATGTTTCGCACGGCGTCCGCCACTTTAGACGCGTGGCGGCGCAGAAAGTAAATGCGGTGCCCTTTTGCAACCATGTCTTGCGCATGGGCGATGGCATAGCGCTCCAGTCCGCCGAACCCTTTTGAAAAAAGGACGTAGAGTACGTTCATCGTTTTATTTTTTTTGCGACTTCAGAAGCGTAAACTCTTGCCTGCCTGTCGCAGTCGATAGCGTCTGTGAACGATTTCATCAGCGCGGTTCCGGTTGTTTCTATCGTTTTTTCAATAACGCGGGGGATGTCGGTAAATTTTATTTTCCCGTTTAAAAACGCATTCACGGCTATTTCGTTTGCGGCGTTTAGCACGCATGGAGTCGAACCGCCAAGTTTTAACGCTTCGTATGCCAACGCCAGGCAGGGGAACTTTTTTGTGTCTGGTTCGGCAAAGGTTAACTTTTTCATTTGCGGCAAACTTAAACTTTTGAGGTCAAGCTTTAGTCTGTCAGGGTATCCTAGCGCAAAGGCAATCGGCGTGCGCATGTCTGGCAAGCCTAGCTGGGCTATCAAGGATGAATCGCAAAACTCCACCATGGAGTGGATTATGCTTTGCTGGTGGATTACCACTTCTATTTTTTCTGCCGGTAAATTAAAAAGCCATCGCGCTTCTATTACTTCAAGCCCCTTGTTCATCATTGTGGCCGAGTCTATAGTTATCTTTTTCCCCATCTTCCAGTTTGGATGGTTTAAAGCGTCTTTGATTGAGATATTGTCCATTCTGTTTTTGGGATGTTTTAAAAAGGGGCCGCCGGAAGCCGTGAGGATTATCTTTTTTATGTTTTTATGTTTTTCCCCGCGCAGTGCCTGAAATATGGCGGAATGTTCGCTATCTACCGGAATGATTTTTACCCGTTTTAAGCGGGCTTCTTTAATAACAATCTCACCCGCCGTGACGATTGTTTCCTTGTTGGCAAGTGCGATGTTTTTGCCAGCTTTTATAGCCGCCACAGTTGGCTCAAGCCCTATAGCCCCCACCATTGCCGATAGCACCATGTCGGAACCATAATCTGCCGCTACTTCCATCGCCCCTTCAACGCCATGCACTACTTTGGTTTTGCCACTTATTATTCGGCGCAGTTCTTTTGCTTTTTTTGCATCGGCGACCGATGCCAGGCGTGGCTTATGTTTTTCGATCTGGCTCGCAAGTTTTTTAATGTTCGACCCTGCGGCTAATGCGTGAACTTTAAACTTTTCAGGGTTAGCTTCTATTATCGATAAGGCGTTACTGCCTATGGAACCCGTAGACCCCAAAATTGCGATATGTTTCATTTATGTGAAAAGCTTTAAATAAATATAAAACAGAGGTGACGTAAAAATAAGGCTGTCGAGCCTGTCTAAAAACCCGCCATGTCCCGGTATTATCCAGCCTGAGTCTTTTACATTGCCTCGCCTTTTTATGGCAGACTCGGTAAGGTCGCCCATGGGGCCGATAAGCCCGATTAAAAACCCGATCATGACAGTGTGAATAACGTCGAAGCCTGGCAGGAACAGAAACTTTATTAAAATCGCACCAACAACGGCTCCGGCCACTCCGCCATAAAAACCTTCCATAGTTTTTTTAGGGCTTATGGCTGGTGCCATTGCTGTTTTGCCAAACGTTCTTCCGGTGTAATAAGCGAATATGTCGCAAAAAGAGTTTGATATGAGTAGCAGTAATATTAAAAATTCACCGGAAGGTTCTTTTCGTATAAGAGTAAGCGTTGAGAGTGTAACAGCTATATAAAATATGCCAAACAGGGTGGTTATTCCCTTTTTGACAGGGTCGTTACCGCCAGACAAAATAGCGGCGGAAAGTGTGGTGACGATAGCTGAGCCAAGAATAACGAGCGTGAACGCATGGTCTTCCGTATAGATGGCCGTGCCCGTTGCCATGGCTGAAACCACGCCCAGAGTTTTGAAACTTGCGTCTCCGCTTTTCTCAAAAATTCCGTAAAGCTCAAGAAGGCATATGGCTATCGCCACGTTGATAGCGATGAAAAAAATAAAAGGTGTTGCGAAAAATAAAAGCGCCAGAACCAAAAGCGCAAGGGTTATGCCGCTAATAACTCTTGTCATCGGTTATTAGCCTCTTTTGCCCGTTAGTTGCTCTGTTGTTTTGCCATACCTTCTCTCCCTTTGCTGATACGCTAATATAGCCTCCGCTATATCGTGAGGTTCAAAATCGGGCCAAAGCTTGTTAGTAAAGTAAAGTTCGGTATACGCTATCTGCCACAGCATAAAATTACTAATGCGCTCCTCGCCGCTCGTGCGTATTAGCAGGTCGGGGTCTGGCAGGTCTTTTGTGTCTAAACAGGATGAGATTTTATTCTCGTCTATTTCGTTTGGGGTTAAAGTTCCGTCCGCAATATCCTGCCCGATTTTTTTCATGGCGCGTGCAATTTCGTCGCGGGCTCCATATGATAATGCAAGGTTTAGAGTCATGCCGGTGTTGCCTGCCGTTTTTTTCATAGCGTCCGCCACGGCCTCTCTTGCGAACGACGGTATATCGTTAAACCTGCCGATAACGGTTAGGCGGATATCTTCTTTTAACATCCTTTTAAGTTCTTTTACTACGAATTCTTTCAGTATCTTCATCAGCGCCCCAACCTCGTCTTCAGGGCGAGACCAGTTCTCAGAGCTGAAAGAATATAACGTAAGGTTTTTTATCCCGATTTCGCGGCAGTAGGCAACGATTTTATCTACGGTTTTAACCCCCGCGCGATGCCCGGCTATTCTTGGCAAACGGCGGCTTTTGGCCCAGCGGCCATTACCGTCCATTATTATGGCGATATGCTCAGGTAAGCGGTTTTTATCTATTTTTGATCTGGTGTCGTCGGTGGTCATTGGTAAAAAAGACGGGCCATTACTGGTCCATAATCTCTTTTTCCTTTTCGGTGGTCATCTTCTCTACAGTGGCGATGTAGGTGTTGATGATTTTCTGAATCTGGTCGTTCCCCTTTTTTGCATCGTCAGACGAAATTTCTTTTTCTTTCTCCATCTTTTTTATCCGCTCAATCCCCTCGCGTCTTACGTTGCGAAGGGCTATTTTGGCGTCTTCAGATATTTTACGCACATGCCGGGTAAGGTCGCGGCGGCGCTCTTCCGTAAGAGGCGGGATGCCGATGCGTATTATTTTTCCATCGTTAGACGGAGTAAGCCCCAAGTCCGACATCATAATGGCCTTTTCTATCGCCTGAAGAAGGCTTACGTCCCACGGCTGTATTCCTATTGTCATGGCGTCCGGGGTAGACATGTTTGCCACTTGGGAGAGCGGCGTTTGCGTTCCGTAATAGTCTACGGTGATTCCGTCTAAAAGACCGGTGGAGGCGCGCCCCGTTCGCACACCGGCAAGTTCCTTGGCAAAGTGGGTTATGGTTACGTCCATCTTGTGTTTAGTTTCGGTATAAACGGAATCAAGCATTTTATCCACCCCTTACTATGGTTCCGATGTCTTCACCCATAAGCACCCTTTTAATGTTACCGGGTACCGTCATGTTGAAAACAATTATTGGCAGTTTGTTGTCCATGCAAAGAGAGATGGCCGCGGCATCCATAACCTTAAGGCCATCTTTTAGAACATCGATAAATTTAAGCTCTTTATATTTTCTTGCCGAGCTATTCTTCATAGGGTCCGCATCGTAAACGCCGTCGACCTTGGTTGCTTTCAGGATAACTTCCATCTGCATCTCCATGGCGCGCAGGCTGGCCGTAGTATCTGTGGTGAAATACGGGTTGCCCGTGCCGCCCGCAAAAATAACGACTCTTCCCTTTTCAAGGTGACGCACGGCCCTGCGTCGCACATAAGGTTCGGCAAGCTGGTGTATGTCTATAGAGGTTAACAGCCTGGTATGGCGCCCTTTTCGCTCCAGCGCGTCTTGCAAGGATAAACCGTTAATCATGGTGGCAAGCATACCCATATAGTCGGCGGTGACTCTGTCCATGCCGGCTTCGCTGGCCGCCGCTCCGCGAAAAATGTTGCCGCCGCCAACAACCACGGCGATTTCTATCCCAAGGTCATGAACGTCCATTATCTCTTGCGCCAAGTGGTCGAGCGCTTCAATGTCTATTCCCTGGTTTCCGGCTTTGGTGAAAGCCTCCCCGGTGACTTTTAGAAGAACGCGTTTATACGGCAGACCAGAGTCAGGTTCCATACCAGTTTATTATCTCCCTTTATTCGCCAAGTTGAAGACGGGTGAAACGTTTCACCGATATATCGGCACCAAGATTGCGGCTGGCGTCGGCTAAAAATTCTGAAATACTAAGATCAGGATCTTTAACAAAAGCCTGTTCTAAAAGAACAATTTCGGTGAAGTATTTTTTTACACGTCCCTCAATAATCTTGGGGATTATTTTGTCCGGCTTGCCAGATTCTTTCGCCTGCGCCGTGAATATCTCTTTTTCCTTTGCGACGGTGTCGGCGGGAACATCAGCCTGCGTAACGGCAATGGGAGCCGCCGCCGCTATATGCATGGCAAGGTCACGGCAAACGTCGGTAAATCTTTCTTTTTCTGCGGCTTTTTCATCACTACAGGTGACTTCTACCAAAACGCCAATACTGCCCGCACCGTGAATATAAAGCCCAAAACCGCCCGCCCCGTCAAGCTCATACATGGCGGTTCGTCCTAAAACCAGGTTTTCGCCCAACTCGTGGATTTTTTCTGTCATAAGGTCTTTAACTGTTTTAGATGCGTCATTAACCAGGGGCTGGCCCAACAGCTCATCGGCTGTATCAACCGCTCCGGTTTTCAAAACGTGGGAGGCCAAATTTCCGCAAAGCTCCTGAAACTTATCGTTACGGGCTACGAAATCTGTCTCGCATTTAATTTCGATGATAGCCGCCTTGCCACCTTCTACGAGGCCACCAATGGCACCTTCCTTGGTTGAACGATCCGCTTTCTTGGCGGCTTTTACCGTTCCTTTTTTTCTCAAGAGTTCAAGAGCCGCGTCAAGGTCGCCATTACTTTCTTTTAAAGCGTCCTTGCACTCCATTATGCCGGCGCCGGACTGTGTGCGCAGGTCCTTTACCATTACAGCCGATATGCTCATTTTAAAAACATGTCCTTCAATAGCTAGATGTTAAACAGTATGTTTGCTATAACCACTACTTTTTTTACTTGTACTGGCTATTTGCTTTTATCAGTTTCAGGTTTAGGGGCAACCGCTTTGGTGGCTTCCCTCGCAGGTTTGGCTTCCACCTTCATGGCCGCCTTTGCCGCTTTTGCTTCGGCCCTGCGTTTGACGTCCTCTGCCTTGGCTTTTTCTCGCTCTTCGGCTAACGCTTGTTGCGTAAGTTTATACGCTTCCCGGCCCTCGGTTACGGCTCCGGCGATGAGGGAGGTTATAAGCTTTATGGAACGTACGGCGTCGTCGTTGCCTGGGATAATGTGATCTATCCCTTCAGGATCGCAATTTGTATCTACTATAGCGATAATGGGGATGTTCAGTTTGCGGGCTTCGGCCAAACCGATTTTCTCTTTTT
>UOGC01000020.1_pt1 | contig 27785 bp, 18 predicted proteins | sample 1988541 | NCBI WGS metagenome assembly UOGC01 (sample SAMEA4712194, study PRJEB27164) | hydrothermal vent metagenome | biome: marine basaltic hydrothermal vent biome; feature: marine hydrothermal vent; material: mineral | place: Pacific Ocean | collected 2011-06-14/2011-07-23 | depth 1689 m
CTTCTGGCCGTCTTCGAAAATAGAACATGCGGCAATTGCCTTGTTAACCGATTCATCTGAACTCTGACCAATAGAAAACCACTCATCGCCTATCGTGTCGGAGTGAATCTTTATTTTATTTAGCAAAAATTTTCGCCTGATATTATTTGTAGTCTGAATAACTTTTTTTGCGAACGTGAGTGGATCAAAACTACCAACCACCAGCATGTCTGATAATTTCTCTTTTGGGCTCAGTTCGTATGCCACTATTTTGTCAGAGTCAGTAACTACGTGATAGCTATCATAATCCGGAACCGCCGAGTAGCAATAATCTTCGTCAAATGAAATCTTAATATCAATGTTCTTTACCATAGGGCGTATTAGCAAAGGATGCATCGTAAGACTACGATATATAAACCCGCTCTCACCAACTGACCAGAGAAGATACCAGAGCGGTTCAAAACCTGATCCGATAAAACCGGCACAAAGTGTTGGATGAAGATGAGAAAGAGCTAAATGTGTTAACTTGCGTGCCGGAGCGGAAACAATTCCATTATCGGAGACAAATTGGGTTTGGTACAGAGGCAGGAAGGTCTCTATCGTAACTCGCAACTGTGCTATAGCCACAACTCGTTTACCTTCGTATGCTCGTGCGCGTAATTGTGCAAAAGAGCCGGATGACCAAACCATGTCTGGGTGTAAAAAAACCAGAGCGGCATCTTCCTTCAATCCATCCTCTATTGCCATCCTGTGGCAACGTGTCATAGATTTTATAGCGTATTTATTTTCAGAAAGATTTTGATTGGCAGATTGAGATTCCAGATCATCAAGAATAATAATTGACACAGGCACCAATGATTGTAAGTTTAAAAAAACTTTTGAGGACCGTATTAATGTGGCGTCTTGGCAGGTAGTGTAAATTTTATATTTAGTTAGCCTGTCTTTTGAGAATGCGGATAAATTACCGGTGCCAAGTTGGTTTGGTAAAGCGATTTCTAAAAATAATCGTGTATACTCTTCGCCCCAAACCGGCATAATAAAATGAAAGGGGATATCTTTGTTTCCATGTGTAGCATTCGATACCATCTCATTCCCTCCATATAGCGGCTGAAGCGTCAGCCAGGCTTTCTTTTTCCACAAACGCTGATATGACGGTTTTGTCAACCGTTGGAGGGTATATCCCAGCTGCCTCTTGCAATTTTCGCATATCCATAATTGTTCGCCGAGGTGATACTTTTTCCCCCGGTGATGCTACTGGCTTAACGAGAGATTTATCGGCGCCAAGTGCCAATGCCCCGGCTCTGGCAATATCTACATATGAAATATCCCGATCTCCAGAAAGGTGCCAAATTCCGGGAGCCTTGCTAGCAAGTAAATATTTAATAGCCTGCGTAACGCAAAAAACAGGCGTTGGTGCCGCATACATGTCGGAAAAAGCCTTTATTGAAACATTCTTTTTTAGAGCCACTTTCCATTGTGTGATTAAGCGATTGGCAGGATCAAACACTTTAGTCATTCTAAGTACGGCGCTTCTTTCTCCTAATTGAAGTATAGACGCTTCAGCTATTATTTTCTGGCGTCCATACTCGGTTGTTGGAGTTGGCTTTTCTTCTGGTCCGGGTATTTTTTCACTGTCACCAAATACCATATTTGTGGAGAGGAACAGAACGTAGGCACCTTGCGCCATCAAACGTTCAGCGAGGGCGATTGGGCCGGATACATTCACGCGAGCCGTATATTCCGGATCGGCGGCGCAAGCCTCCATATTTGTAACACCGGCGCAAATTACAGCGGAATTGATACCCCCAGGAATATCCCATGTTTCAGGAGAATCGGTCAGGTCCAAATAGAGGAGGCTCTTATTACCCAAGCGCCGTGTGGTGCCGATAAATTTCTGCCCATTTTTGCGCATATCTGCGGCAAGGGGCACACCAATTTTACTTTCAATTCCTACAATAAGCGTTTTCTCCAAGGTTGTCATGCTCTATACGAATTCCCGATGCTTCGGATCGCCGTCGAGATAATCGAGGAGAAGAGTGTTAATGGCATTAACCACACAGTGGTGATTGCAGTCTACGGATGGATTGATTTTGAAAAACTTTTCTTTATCGTTTTGCCAGAAATCTTTAAAGCTTATATTTTTAATCGATCCGATAAGTCCGCACTCCAGATTATAGGCTTTGTCATGGCAGGTGTATACGTTCATGTCTGCCCCGATAACCGGTAATATCTGTTCATATGGGCACCATGTATAAGGCTTGTAAAACTTTTCATCCAGGAGATGGTACGTATCGGATATTTCGAAATTATCATCAGCGCACTCGTCGATAGCCTGCTGTGTCAACTCTTTGGCAACGTTATAGATAGGGCGATGATACTCGTTATTGCTCTTCCCATCGTTGCTGACGATGCAGGGCGATATTTTTACGCTATCGACACCTGTCGCTTTCAGCTTTCTTATTAAAGTAAGCAGGTGCCCTGCGTTTTTTTGATCAACAATTATAACTGCGCCAAGATAGCATTTGCCGCTCATTTGTTTGAACGAGGCCATGTTCTTTATCAGTTTGGAAAATTCACCTTCTTTAGTCCCTCTATATTCGGCATAGCTTCGATCGTCCCAACCATCAATAGAAATTCTAAGCCAAGTGGCGTTAGCCGCAAATATTTCGGCTAGTTCACCTGAAAGCCTGGCTCCATTAGTAATGGCGGCGAATTTAACATTTGTTTGAGCAAGTTTTTTGGCGACGGGGAGCAGGTGTGGATAATAAAACGGGTCACCTCCGCCGGAGAACGTTACAGCCTTGACCCCCATCTCAGAGATGTCATCTACGATCTGTAGCATTTTTTCTTTTGGTATGATGTCTTTTGCATTCATATCCTTACCAAGTTGCTGTTCGCTGGATCGATAGGAACAATAGTAACAATTATGTGCACAAAAGTTTGTCGGCTTGATTCGAATGTGCAACGGCGGCAGAATTTTTTCGACGGATTGCGGTAAAGATGCGAGCTTTTCTGGATAATGAAATATCTTTACCTTGGAGTATTTGTGTGCCATTTAAAATGCCTCTCCGATTATTCGAAAAAGATGAATTCGTAATCACCTGTGTAGCTAAAAGTATTAAATAAGAAAACCCACTCCTCCGGGCGAAAGAAAAGTTCACAAGTCAATGTCCAGCATTGAAGGTTAAACAGCTCTGCTTCATCCCGATAACTATCAAGAAGAATGTATTTTTCTTTTCCAACTCTTTCAATTTCAGAAAGAGCCATTTTAAACTCAGGCAATAAAAGGTTGTGAAGCGTAGTTAACGAAATTACCAGGTCGAACTGGCCATCCTCAAATGGAAACGGTTCTTGAGCGCTGGCCACCATGAGATTATCGCGAATTTCTTCTTTGGCATTTTCAATAGCATATTCAGATATATCTATGCCTGAAATTTTTGCCTCCGGGAGTAGCTTTCTAAATTCGTATAACAGGAATCCTTTGCCACACCCGACATCCAGAATATTAGAGTTTGGCCCGAGCCCGTATTGATCTATAAGCTTTTGGGCGACAACAGCCCACCGTCCGTCATAACTATATCCGCCATATCCAAAACGCCGGTCGCCATCCCAGAAATCATATCCAAATTTACGCGCTGTTTTCATGCATCCAATCTTTTGGTCATTGGCACGGCCAAGATAATCGCGTTCTGTGTTTTTATGAAGCGTTGTTACTATATTCAGCTGTTGTTTCATTAAATCTTCTCTTAAAATGGCCCGGAAAACCGTTGGTCCGGGATATCGTGCGGAACAGAATCGTCCTTCAAGTCATCGGTCAAAATTGAAACAAAAAGCATTTCACCTACCGTTTCGCAAATCGTTATTGAGGTCGGATAATAGTGCAGGGTTAAACCGGGGCTTGATGGGGTTGGAGCGTCTGGCAGACCTATTCTGCGAATCGCTCCACGAAGAGCGCCAAATGCCTCCTCGGCGACAACTGCCGCTATCTCCGCTCCGATACCAAATGATCGCCATCCAGAATCAACCACCAGTAAACGCCCGGTTTTTTGTACGGATGAAATTATTTTTTCTTTATCGAACGGTTTGATCGTTCTTAAGTTGATAACTTCCACATTGATATTTTGAGCTTCAAGAGTTTTTGCCGCCCTCATAGCCTCAATCGCCATATCCATTGCGGCTACAATGGTAAGGTCATTACCTTCTTTCATTAAATGTGCTTTTCCTATCGGGAGTATATACGGCTCTTCTGGCACATGAGAAGTGTGATTGTGTAGCCAGCGTTGCTCGATAAATATGACTGGATCATCATCCTCAATGGAAGCTAGCATTAATCCTTTAAATTCATATGCAGTTGTCGGGGCGACAACCTTAAGCCCCGGAATATGGGCCAGCAGTGCCTGAAAATTTTGTGAATGTTGTGGCCCCTGCCCCCAGCCACGCCCTACAATCATTCTGATTGTGATCGGAACTCCTGTGTTCCCACCAAACATATAACGCCAGTTAGCGGCGTTATTAATAATTTGATCCATCGACATTAAGGAAAAGTCGAACCGCTGATGAGACAAAACCGGGCGCATACCCAGTATAGCGGTGCCAATGGCGATGCCGGTTATCGCATTTTCGGAAGCTGGTCCATCAATCACCCTGGTAGCTCCATATTTTTCCACGAGGCCTAGCGTGGTTCCAAAAACTCCCTTCGAATCCGCAACGCCCAATCCAAGAAGGATAACGCGTTCATCAGCGCCCATTGCCTGGTCAAAAGTTTCTTTGAGCGCGTCGGTAACGGTTAGTATCCGCTGTGGATCAGGATGAGAAGACATCATGCAATAATTTTTCTTTGGTTGGATAGGGAGAAACACGGGCATGGTCGATTGCCTTTTGCACCTCTTTGAGAAACCCTGCCTTTATTTTTTCTATTTCTCCATGGGAAATAACGCCTCTGTTCATTAAATCCTTTTGCAAAAGATATACTGGGTCATTAGCCTTCCAGTGAGCAACTTCTTGGGCGGGGCGATACATAAGATGATCATCTTCATTGGGGCCACAATGCTCAAGATAGCGGTATGTTAGCGTTTCTAAAAACACGGGTCCTCCGCCAGAGCGGATGAAGTCCAAAGCCTCAACTGCGGCGTCATGAATTTTGCGAACATCGTTTTCTTTCACTAAAATGGTGTGAACGCCAAGAGATGCGGCTATATCTTTTAGGCTCACACCATCGGGACGTCGCATGGCCGGGCCGGTGTAGACACTATAAAAATTATTTTCACACACAAATAAGGTTGGTGATTTGTGTAGCTGAGCGAAATTTAGCGACTCATAAAAAAGCCCTTCTTCGGTCGCCCCATCACCGAAAAACAGTGCTGATACATTTTTTGTTTTAGCAAATTTGTGCGCTAAACCAACACCAACCGCTACAGGCACAGTTCCCGACAATATAGAAGTAGAGCCAAGAAAGTTAACAGAGAGATCGATAAGATGCATCGATCCACCCTTGCCAAATGAACAACCATTCGCCCTGCCATACAGTTCGCACACCATTTTCCCAAGGTTTCCTCCACGGGCGAGATAGTGCCCGTGAGAGCGATGGTGGCTCAGCACCGAATCATCAGGAAGAAGAGCTGAAATCACGCCAACAGCTGGGGCTTCCTGCCCAATACAAAAATGTACAGGGCAACGCATTTCCTGTTCATGATAGCGGCTAGCAAGTTCTTGCTCGATAATACGTATTCGTAGCATCTGCTCGAAAAGCTGTTGATCCAAACTTTGGGAGTCGCTTAGAGCTTCTGCTTGATTCATATGAAATTCACATGCGCCGGAGGATTTACAATATCGTGCAGATAAAGGTTGATCGTATCCATCCTGCAATTTAGCCGGCATTTTGATGCGTCAAGTTTTTCGGCGACCCATTCAAGAGAATTCCTGCGACGTTCCCCTTCCCAAATTTCCTGAAAACTTTTTTCGTTGATATTGCCGTAATAAAAACGATCGTCTTCCAGAAAAACAGAACAGCCCCAGACTCCACCCCCAGCATCAACGTAAGACCAAAAAGGGAGCGCCAGACATTTTGAATAGCCTTTTTCGACATTCGATTGGAAACGCTCTTCTGATACCCTGCAAATTACTGAAAACTCCGAAGTAGCAATCGCTTCGAGATCCTCGAACAAGGAGCCATCCCCATTTAGCGATCCTTCCTGATATTCGCTAACTTCGCTTTGAGGGTGTTGCGAATATGCTTTGACCACAATGTAATCCATACCAATCTTTTTCGCTATTTCAGCTAAAATTACCACCTCATGACGGTTTTCAGGTAAAAGGACAAGTTGCATACCAAGCGTGCAGTTGTATCTGTGTTTATCCCGCAACTCCCTGCAATATGCAAGGTTTTCAATCACTCGGTCAAAGTCATCTTGAGCGGTGCGGTGTACCATGGCATATGTTTTACTCGTTCCGGCGTTGATGCTCACTTTAATCCATGAAGTTACCGGTAAAAGTTCCTGCCCCATATCTTTATTTAACAAAACACCATTTGTAGTGAAAGCCACATCAATTCCTGCCTTTTTTGTGTGATGGGCGATCTCTCCGATATCTTTATGGATAAGCGGTTCACCTTCTCCAGCATACATTGCACTTTTCAAGCCAAGCCGCCCAAGTTCGGATAACCGTTTTTTAAGCAGGTCGCTATCAAGACTACGAGCTTGATACTTCATAAAATCAAGACCGCAGAATACACAGCGGTGGTTACAAGCACCAGTAGGGCTGATTTCCATATATATCGGATAGATATTTTTATTTTGCCGCCATGCCGCAATCCTCTCAGGGTGGTAATTAAGTTTGTGGCTACTAATGCCATAAATATCCATTATTTTTCCCCGACTCGCTGAAGTATTTCAGCCCAGAGGCCAGGTAGCGTATCTGCATGATTGCCTCGAACAAAATAGCTATCGCCTCCGTTAGCTACAGATCGTACTAACATTGTTTTTAGCGGGCGAAAATAGTAATTCGGGTCGTTTTTGGAAGGTTCAGTACGGTAATCGTTCTTAAGGTTTTGCAGGTCGCACACAAGCGTTGTGAAGCGTGAGATATTTTTCCCTTTCTGTTTGGCGACATTTCTAGCCATTGCAAGAGCCTTTAAAAAAACTTCCGGCCCCATCACGGCGCTACCAAAATTCATCACCACTCCGTCTTCAAGGCGCTCCACCTCGGCGGCGAAACGAAGGAAATCAGCATAACTTGTAGCCCCATAAGCGGCACCATTGCAATTGGGGTGCTGGTGAACGATATCGTAACCAATACCAACATGAACGGTGACTGGTATGCCGAGTTTGTAGGCGCGGGCAAAAAGGCTGATATCCATGTAGGGATATTCTCCATCACTAATGGCCTTGCCAATAGTTTCACCTAAACCTTCTCCTCTCTCCCAGCCCTTGGCAACGAAATCGTTAATCCAGCCGGTTTCGGTCCAAAGGCCAAACTGGCCCTCCTGGATATACCGTGAGACATTTTCAGTTGTTTTTCCGGTTAACCCAAGCTCGAAGTCATGTATCATAAGCGCGCCGCTTCCAGCTACCAGAGTTACGAATCCGCGTTCCATCATTTCAAACAAAACCGGCTGAACACCGCAACGCAACACATGGGCTCCGATAATTAAAATAACCGGCGCTCCAAGCCTCCGCGCCTTGATGATCCGCTCCGCCACTTCACCAAGTTCAGGAAACTTCCCCGGTTTTGTTGCCACACTCTTAATGCTTTCCACGCTAAAATCGCTTTGCCGAAGCGCAAGAGGACGTAAAGAGAGTTTTTCCCGATCAAAAAGAGCCTTATTCATTTGGCGCTACCCAGAGTACTATTCAGTATTGCTACAATGTTATTTCATCAAAGAGGAAATATGCCGATAGAGATTAGATGGCTCTACCGACGATTTGTTGCCCATAATTGCACATGCCTCCGCCCCAACGACGGAACCGATAAACCCGACAATATCCATTGGAGTGCCAAGCGCTATAAGGGGAGCCGTGATCGCTAAAACAGCATCGCCAGCGCCTATTCTGTCGACAAGCTTGACCGAGAAGGCTGGTGTTTCTAAGAAATCTTTATTTCGATCGTAATATACAGCGCCTTTTTTCCCACGCGTGACGATCATTTTGGGGTATCCCATTTTTTCGGCTGTCTTTTCAACTAATACTTTTAAGTCAGTATGAAAATCGTGGTTAGCAAGCCGCACTTCCGGTTCCGCGATTGAAACATAATCGGCATGTGGATATTTGGTGATTACGTTGAATCCCATATTACCAGCATTAGTTTGAGTGTTGACTGCCAGAAACTTGGCCTTATCGCACAAATGCCGTATGATCGGCTCGGAAAAAAGCCCATGGCCATAATCCGCAACTATCACCACATCGATATCGTCAAGAGACTCTTCAAGAGCGGATATTATCTGCCGTTCCATTACAATATCGCCATTGATATGTTCCATCTCATATACTTCGAACAGTTTAGTTCCAAGATACTCTTCCACATAACGGCGTTTAACAATGGTTGGAGCGCCCTTTTTGCTAAAGAAAAGCGGTTTTACATTGTCATTCATAGCATCGGCAAGAAACTCTTTGTATGCCCAATCCTCTCCAAGGAAGCTGACCATCGAAACGGAATCACAAAAATTGGCGACATGATTGGCAACGGCCGCGATGCCGCCGGAATAAACTTCTTTTTGTTTGCTTAAAACCGCCAGTACCGGCTCTTTATTTGATTTGCCCAGTGCATCGCAGAAGCGGTATTCATCAATTATCGTTTCCCCTATGGTCATGATACGAAGGGAGGCGCATTTCTGAAGGTAACCTATCACCTCTTCCGCCGAATATTTTTTGCGGAATCGTTCAAGAAAACGCTTGGCTTCCGGAGTGAAGATATCTATAAACCGGTTGATGTATTCAGAAGCACTGAACGTTTTCTCGTCAGTCAGGATCAGTTTTCCGCCAACGTTAACAACCGCTTCTTCTTCAAGGGAGATGGCGTCGGTATAATCGCGTTTTCCTTCAGTTGGTACCTGTCCTTTTACATAAAAATCGGGACGGATTATTTGAATAGCTTCTACAGCAGTTGGCCAGCTATTCACTGCAACCGCATCGACAGACGAAAGAGCGGCCAGAGCTTCGGCACGCATAACTTCGTGAAAGGCTGGCCTGTGTGGGCCTTTATTAACATATCTGTCGGGGGTCACAGTGACCAACAACAGGTCGCCAAGCATACGGGCCGCTTCGAGGTGTTTTATATGTCCTATATGAAGTAGATCAAAAACTCCATGGCAATGAACGATTTTTTTCCCCTGCGCTCTAGCTGATTCAGCAAACGCCCCCAAATCGTCGATAAAAATTACTTTTTCTGTCTGTTCTATGCGCATTCATAACCCAAGTGTTTAACAAAAAACCATCCCATCCTACTATTGTTATCGCCTAAAACAAAAGAAACCTTTAGGTATGTTCTATATTTGAATGGCATGAATCATCCTGTTACTCTCGTCTGATATCAAGAGGTTTCCACCAAGGAATGATTCTACATACGTGATATTAGGAATATATCCAAGATTATATGTAACTCCTTCGTTTTCAAAAGATTTAATGGTAGACACCCTGCGGCCATCTTGCTCGAAAATCTCCAGAGCTCCCGGAACTCCTATGTACAGGCGCCCATTGTTATCGGTGGCTATAGCCGTGGGAAATAGCACTTTGGTAATAGGGATACGTGTGGTTACATAATTGGCTATATCCATGCGATATAGTCCATTTTTTTCTAGTGACGAAAATATAATGGCATTGTCTGTGAGAGTCATATCGGAAAAACTCATTTCAACTTCAAGGAGTTTTGTGCAATTGGAAAAGTTCTTATCCACTAACCATGATTGTTTCGAATGATAATCATGCGCAAAAATATGGCCATCGGCCAGCTGTACCGCTCGATAAAGGGTGCTTGAGAGAAGGTTGGCAGGCAATGTTATCTCTTCAATACCGTTATCGGTTACCCTGAGAAGGGAAGGACGTCTTGAAGGCCATTTAGGTTCGTGTAAAATCAGGGTTCCCAAAGCAGGTGCATTTAATACTCCAGTCACCATTAACCTGGATTCTATCAAGGTAAGTTCACCTGTATCCGGCTGGTAACTAAATAACTCCTTGCTACCAATGTCAGACGCAATAACGGTTGATGTAGAGGTGGGCACAAAAAGGTAAGGAATGATTGGCTTGCCGGAGCTGGGGTGGGTTAATTTAATGCTTTGGATATATTTATAGGGTGTCTGGATGGAAGAAGCGGCATTTATGGGCTCTTTTTCCAGGAGCGTTCTCCCCTGTTTAAGAACTTCCCATTGTGCTTTCTCGTTTTCAAGATCATTTACCATCGGCAAAAATTGATTAATTAATTCATCGCTTCTTGGATTTGCAAAATCATATAAATGGTAGTTAAGCGCTAAAGCATAAGCTACCCCCGGGTCTCCTTCAGCAACAAGCATCTTTTCAAAATGCTTGTTGGATTCAGCAAAGTCATGTTTAGTTTGCAGTAGCATTGCCATGTTATAGCGATACTTTTGCAGTTCCTCAGGGCGTACTTTATAAAACTTTTGGCGAAAATCATTGCATGCCATGATCGCAAGTTCATAATCGCCCCACCCGGAAAAAATATCTTGTATCGTGTGCAAAGCCCAGAAATGTAATGCCTCTGGAGCCCAATCCTGGAATGATTGTTCATCGTCCAGCTCATGAGCCGCAACGGCTACCCATGTAGGCAAAGAATAGTCTTTTAAGGACGCGCGATGGTTTTCAGGATCGCTCAAAACCAGTAGTTTATCCAGCAAATTAAGGCGCTCATGAAGGTAAATTAACGCCCGCATTCCTTGTGACGTAGCGGGAAGAGAAGGAATAGCTTTTTCTTGAGAAAACTTTTTGAACCAATTGGCAATTCCATCATATTCTTCGCTTTGTCTTGCATGGTCTTCGCGGAACAAGGAAACAAGTTTATGTAGAATTTCCCCCAGGCGACTATTTTCTTCAACCTTCAAACAATGAACTATAAGAAAGGCCGCCCGCGCATAATTTACTATGAAGGCATGACGCATTAATAAACGTCTATTCGTAAGGCTTCGCCACTCAAGAACAAAAGTCATGAAAAGGATGAGCCCCTTGTCATACTCTCCATGTGTAAAATCCGCAGGGGAATTGGCATATCGAATTATTATATTTTCTGTAAGTTGCGCTTGCAGAAGGCACAGTTTCTCTTCCGTTTCATATGTGGCTTTGAGTGAAGAGTTTGCGGCTTGTACCGAGTTATTAATGTACGATTCGATAAGTGCTTCACTCGGCGCATCCTGACCTTGTTGACGGAGACAGGAGAGCCAATCTCTCCCATCACAATCGGTCCACGAGGAAATGTCATTCATAGGAAGAGCCTTGGGCAAATGCGCTTCCCCAATGACAAACTGGTACTTTCTTATCACCCCTTTTTTCCCATCTATAGCCAAGAGATTGCATTCATCTCCATGCAACCGCGTTAAAACTGGAAGGGGATTTCCACTCTGTTCGCCTGTGCCAAATTCGATAGCGGTTCGGCGCCATGGATTGTTCGGATCGATTATTATGTGGCGCCCGTCAAGCATGCCCACGATGAGTAAACCGTCAGGAGTTATTGTTATCGATATCGGGTATGGCTTCGGAATCGTATCAAGTCCGCAAAGGTTAATTACATTTTCAAATACCCCTTCACTATTGATTATGCAAATTCGACTATTGCTGGTATCAGCGACGAAAAATGATCCATGTTCATTTCTTGCAAAAGACATGGGGTAGTTGAAGCCGGCTACAGGTGAAAGTTGTGAGGGATCATTTATTAGCAGGAGCGGATCGATAGCGGTAATTTCATCAGAACGTCGGCTCAAAAATCCGTGCGACATAGCCGTTTTGCCGGTTTTGAGCGAAATCCGTTTAACACGGTGGTTGCACCGGTCAAGCGCCCAGATCTCGCCATCCCCGGCTGGGGCCACACAAACCGGTTCGTCGAATTGATCCAGCTTGGAGCCAACGCCGCCAAACTCTCCAAGGAAAACGCCTTGTTGGTCAAATCGCTGAATACGATGGTTCCATGAATCGCATACTATAAGCTCGTTTGCGCCGTTGTTGGCGCAAAGCGCCATGCCCCGAGGGTACCAGAACTGGCCAGGGCTACTACCCTTTTCGCCAATAGCAGAAAAGCAAGAGCCCTTATCGTCAAGTAAAATTACCCGGTGGTTGAATTCATCACAGATGGCGAAGCCACCATCATCCAGCCACATGGCACAATGCAGAGGCATTAGCTTAGGGCCGGGAATGCCTTGTATCTGGATTTCATCAAGAAGTGAAATTTTAACGGATAATTGTTTCATACAAATATGCGGTAAAACGAAGCAGACCTGATTTGTTGAACAGAGCAATCATCTTCGTTTGGTGAAATAAAGCTATATGCCATCATCTCAGTCCATATCGAGATTCATTATACATTCCCGCATAAACCCGTCAATAGCATCCCCCTAAGGTGCGGCATATGTTTTGGCTGTTCCGGCTCTTGTAGAAAACTAACATGTCACCGGCCCTGGATGGGCTATATAAGCTACAGTCTTTTTAAGCGTCTGATATTTAAAAGCGTTCTCTTCAGTAAATTCATTTTTATTAAGCTCGAAATAACGATCATACAACTGTGCGCTTTTCCTCATGAAATGGCCTACGATACTCTTGCGGGTCAATTTGGGGTTTCTTTTTTCAATACCACCATGAATTACATTTCCATGCCATATGACCGTATCCCCCTTTTCCATTTCAGCCACAATTTTTTGTGCGTTTCTCTCTTCTATCTTTTCATCCAGAAGTTGGGTCCAGGCCATGCCGAAGTTTCCCGGTGTTTTCTCGTTTCGCGCCTTCCCGTCAGCCAGTTCAGGGAATTTCTTTAATATTTCTTCTCGCCCGTCGAGGCCCCATAGATGACTGCCAGGGTAGTAAAAGATCGGGCCCGCGTCAGGGTTGATATCCTCAAGGGCGGTCCATGCTCCGATCATGCTATTGGCGGGTGTTGTATAAAAAAATATGGAATCGTCATGCGCATGTTGTTGTGTGCCTGCTTCGAAAGTAAGGGAGCCAAGCAGAAGCGGCTCTTCGTTGAATAGCTCCTGGATAGCTTCAACGACCACCGGATTGAAAAGAATCTTTCGGGCAGGCTCGACCTCCACATGCAAACAGCCTATTCGTTGACCGAATCCATGTTCATCTTTTGTTTCTCCGCATGTTTTTCGAAACTCCGATACTTCGGCGTTATATTGGTCTATCAGGCCGTGTGGAACCGCATTTTTAAACGATATAATCCCGTCTTTTTGATAGCTCTGTTTTTGTTCGTCTGTTAGGCTCATGCGAGTTACCCCCTGCCGAATATTTTGCATTTTCTGTATAAGCCTTTGGCGGCATATTCAAGGTGGATGCCTATGCTAAGCTCATACCGCCAAATTCTTCTGCCGGTAGCCATTATACACTTCATCAGGTGTAGTGCCATTAATTGTTAGTTCCTGTAACTGGATTAAGCGCGAATCAGAAATTTGGATTGTAATCCAGATTACACCTGTAGCACCGGGAAGATTGCCGATGATGGTAATTGTTTTTCCAATGAAAAATAAAACTGGGTTGCTACAAAAGCACGATCATATTCAGCGTGGGCCAGCGCCTCAGGCCCAGTTAGCCTGTAGCCAAGAAAAGTTGCTCCTGGGTCTTGTGGCGAAGTCGATTCGACGAATTGTTCAATTATAAAACCGGAATTCGTTAATATTTCAAATAGAGCCTTGGCGGCGCTACCTGTGCCAAAAATTATAATTTTACGAATCCCCAGCTCTTTCATCCTGTCGAGATATGCTTTTTCCAGAGGCCGGAGAATGGCATCCCATCGCTTGCGATAAAGCCGAAAATTGTCTTGAATAGGTACAGGTTGTTTTTCGTTTCGCAGTGTCATAGATTCCTCGTGTATGCTTTCTGCCAAAGGGACATACAGGATGCTTGAGCCGGTACGTCTGACCTTCAGGCACAAATCGATATCTTCGGCCCCCCACACATATCCTTCTTCAAAACCGGCAACTTTTTTAAACAGGTAATGGCGGATCAGAAGCATTGCTCCGGTGACGGCGAACATTTCTTTTTCAACATTAAAACGTGGATCGTCCTCCACTCCCCCCGCTCCATAATTAATTGTGTGTCCCCAGAGCATGGGAGCCATGCCGGCGTGCTGGATGGTCTTTTCATCCGGATAGACAAGCTTTGCTCCGGCAATGCCGGCGGTTTTATTACGCTTTAGCGCATCAACTATGTTAGCCACGCTATGCTCCCTCACAAAAACATCGTTGTTTAAAAAGAGGAGCAATTCACCCGTGGCACATGCCGCCGCCACGTTGAATGCGTGTGAGCAAACCAGATTTTCATCATACTTAAGGTAACGGAATTGGGCGAAACACCGCTCGAATTCGCTGGCGAGACCGGGTGTCTGGTCGGTGGAGCCGTTGTCGACAAAAATCACTTCGAATGTAAACGGGATGTCTGATGCGGCCAGCGCTTGCAGGCAACGTCTGGAAATGTCTGCATGGTTATAACCAAGAACGATAATACTTAGCACAAGTGGCCTCTTCACAGGAGAGTTAGAGGAGGTCAACTTTGTCTCCGAATATCGCGTATAAAACTGCAGAAAGGAAAAGAACTATTTCCATCCTTAAATTCCAAAAGTCTTATGGGAGAGCGGCATTCACGTGCTGAAATAGTCATTGAACAGCCAGCGCTTCCGTCGATATCGAGAATGTCGAAGCGAAAGTTAAGCAAGCCCCCTGTTGGAATATCGTCTATCGGCGTTTCTGCGAAAGCAAGCGTCTTGCCATCATACGAATGAATTTCAAGCGAGAGGCTCCCCCCCAAACCACGAACCAAAAGCATAGGGTAAAAAGATACACCGCATAAATGGTTTATATCAGACGTTAGCTGGTAGGTTTGTCCTTGGGTTAAGGAAATATTAGAGCCATAGTGTAAAGGAAGAGTGGACTTTTGCACATCGAACAGGATTGCGTCGTCAAGTGCCTGGCGGCATTCCTCAGGCAATTTGTCCCGATCAACCTCGGACGAAAACAAATCGATAGCTTCCTTGTTTTCGAGTCGTGATAGATAAACGGCCATCTCCATCGTACGGTTTCGTAGCTCGTCCAACTCTCGGCGGACGCTTAAAAGTTCTCGCTCAACTTTTGTTTTCTCACGATCGCGGGCCATCAACTCCTGTGAATGTTTATAATCCTTTTCACCTAAAAGGCGAGCTACACCGCGAGAATGACCTTCCATCTGTGTAGCAAAAATTCTGTCACGGTCCAGCAAAGCTTTTTTCAGGCGGTCGTCATCGGAAAGGCTATTTTCCCAGAGTGAGACAAATATTGATTCGGCTACCCCACCAGGATGAATGCCCAATTTTTCATGGGCGGTATTATTAACAATATATTCGATATACGCGAGTTCTCTATGTTCCGGAAAACATTCTCGCTTGATAAAAAGCAACGATTCAGGAACAACCTCGTCCATTCCTGCAGAATAACAGGGATAAAACCCGCACTTAGCGAACTTGAAAATCCAGTTGATCCTTGGTTGAAGGTTTATATGAGTCGGTTCCTGAAAGTCAGAATAGGCGGATGAGAAGAACACCGCGTTGGTCATTGAGCATATTTGAGTAATGGCCTTGTCCGCTTCAGCGGGCGGCATATGCTCTACAACTTCGATGCAGGTTACAAGATCGTAACTATCAAGAAACTGGAGCATATCTGGACTGGCAATGGAACCTGTGGCGCACCTGTTCTTAATATCGGTGCGTATTTGGCTTATGGCGTAATCCGAAATATCTATTCCATAAGCATTTACATCCAGATCAACAAAAGCTTCAACAAGAAAACCTTTCCCGCATCCACAGTCGATAACGGAATCTGGTCGGAGCGCTGATTTCAGCCTCTTTGCGATAGCTTTAAATAAGGTTGGATAGACGCCTCCACCCGCTTCACGCGTATATGGATATTGGGGGAAGAGGTCGAAATATGTTTTATCGAATTGACCACCTGCCATGCCATATACCTGTTTTTAATAAAGTGGTGAAAAATATAAAATTATAGCAACTTGGGAAATTGGGCTCAAGACGAACCCATATTTGTTTATTCGTTTACCTCCACTTTGGGTGACAATGTAACAAATCGTCCGCCCCAGGAGCGGATGTCCGCCATCTGCCTCATTATCTCTTCTTTAATATTCCATGGGAGAATCACAACATAGTCAGGTTTAGTTTCATAAATCCGCTCTGGCGCTACAACCGGTATATGCACACCGGGAAGGAACATGCCTTGCTTATAAGTGTTTTTATCAACTGTGTAGTCAATAAAATCGGTTCTAATCCCACAGTAATTAAGAAGTATGTTTCCTTTGGCGGGAGCGCCGTATCCGACGATTTGTTTTCCATTACGCTTAGCTTCGATAAAAAATTCGAGAACGGCGAGTTTATGCTCCTCCACCCGTTTTTTGAAGTCACGATAAGTCTCAATTTTATCGAGGCCATATTCTCTCTCGGAGAGCATTACCCTGGAAACATTCGAAGTTATTTGTGGGCCGTGCGTATCTGTATGCCGCGCGAAGATCCGGATAGAACCGCCATGGGTTTCAAGTTCCTCAACGTCGAATATCGTGAGTTGAACTTCGCGGAAGATCTTCTCCACTATTGTTAATGAGAGATATGAATAGTGTTCATGATAAATCGTGTCGTATTGGTTTTTTTTGAACAACCTTAGGAGATGGGGAAACTCCATGGTAATAACGCCGGTCTTTTTTAAAATTATTGGAAGCCCTGCAACAAAATCGTTCAGGTCAGGTGTGTGGGCAAGCACGTTGTTGCCCAGCAAAAGGTCTGCCTTGATCCCTTGGTCAGCAAGACTGGCCGCCAGGGAAGCGCTGAAAAACTCGATAATGGTTTCGACTCCCTTTTTAATGGCGACCGTAGCGCAATTGCCAGCAGGCTCAATCCCTAACACCGGAATACCGTTCTCCACAAAATACTGGAGCAAGTAACCGTCGTTACTGGCAATTTCAACGACTTTGCTCTCCTGCCCAAGCCCAAACCGCCTGGTCATCATACCCACATATGACCTTGCATGACTAAGCCAGCTTTCCGAGTAAGAGGAAAAATAGGCATATTCTTCTGTGAAGATATTAGATGGCGATTCATAGTCTATTAACTGCACGAGAAAACAGTGTGAACATACCAGAGCTTTAAGCGGATAGAATGGCTCCATATTTTCTAACTGGGCCGAACTAAGAAACGAATTGGATAGCGGCGCTACTCCAAGATCTATCACAGTTTCCGAAAGAACTGCCCGGCAATGGCGACAATTATATTCCACCACGAGAATAATCCTTATTCAAATAAAGTGGTTTCAATTTGTTCTATAGATATCTTGCGCACATCTTTACAGGCGATATACGACGTATACCAGGCAACGGTTTGCTCTAATGCAGATTGGAAATCTATTGTCGGCCGCCATCCGAGTTTTAACCTGGCTTTGGCGCTATCGAGCCCCAAAGCTTGCGCCTCATGAGGATGATTTCCATGGTCGACCTCTACTGTTGCGCCACCACCAAATAAGCTTGCCATTTGGTTCGCAACATTTTGGACGGTTATTGGGTCCCCTTCTGGGCCAAAGTTCCAGCCTTCTCCATATGCCGGGCCATCACGGTGAAGTTTTTCAGCAAGCATAAGGTAACCACCAAGAAGGTTGAGAACAAATTGCCACGGACGCGTTGAGGCCGGATTGCGAAGCCTGACCGGCTCTTTATTGGCAAACGCTTGAATACAATCTGCTATCAACCGATCTTTCCCAAAATCACCACCTCCAAACACGTTTCCGGCACGCGCAGAAGCGATTGCAACACCATGTTTATTATACGACTCAGGGTTGAAGAAAGACGAACGGTAAGATGCTGTTACAAGTTCTGCGCAACCTTTGCTGGCACTATAAGGATCGGAGGCACCCAATGGATCGTTTTCCCTGTACCCCCACTCCCAATGGCGGTTTTCGTAGCATTTATCCGATGTTACGACGATAACCGCTCGAACTCCTTTCGCATTTCTGACCGATTCAAGGAGGTTGGCTGTTCCCATAACGTTTGTGTGAAAAGATTCTATTGGGTTCCGATACGATTCACGCACGAGCGATTGCGCCGCCATATGAATTACGATTTCAGGCTTAGCTTCAGCAAGAACGGAGCCCATCTGTTTCTGATTGAGGATATCTCCAATCACGCTGTTCATTCCACTTGCAATTTGCGCACCAGTAAACAGTGGTTTTCCCGCCGGAAAATCGAGTGCATAGCCAGTAACCTTTGCACCCAGACGTTGAAGGATTAATGAGAGCCATGCTCCTTTGAATCCTGTATGTCCTGTGAGAAACACCGAGCGGTTATTCCAGAATGTATGCTCCAGTTTCATTACCAAACCTTCCACGGAGCTACGCCACTTTCCCAATATCGGTTTAGCATATTATATTCCCGCATTGTGTCCATCGGCTCCCAGAAGCCTTCGTGCCGATACAGTTGCAACTCCCGCTGTTCTACCAGCCGGCGCATTGGCTCGGTTTCAAGCATGGTGTTATCTGTTTCTCTCAGAATATCGAAGCAGTTGCGGTTGAACACAAAAAAACCGCCGTTTATCAAGCCGCCTCCCGCGTCTTTTTTTTCAGAAAATTCTGTTACGCAAGTTCCATCCGCTACGAGGGCTCCAAAACGTCCCGTTGGGCACACACCGGTAAGTGTAGCGCTTTTGCCATGTTGATGATGGAAGTTGTGTAACCTGGAAATGTCGATATCGGCAACACCATCTCCATATGTGACCATAAACTCAGGTGTAGAAACATACTTTTCGCATAAAAGCACGCGTTTGCCCGTTTGGCTTTCTTCGCCAGTTTCGGCAAAGGTGATATTCCAATCCAGAGGTTCATGGTGATTAATTATTTTTACTTCCTGGGTCGTCCCCAAGTTTATAGTAAAATCGCTTGTCATGAACCTGTAATTAAGAAAATACTCCTTGATTACCCAGCTCTTGTAACCGAGCGCCAAAATGAAGTTCTTATACCCGCTACTGGCATAAATCATCATAATGTGCCACAGCATTGGATAAGGGCCTATGTTAACCATTGGCTTGGGCAATGTTTCGCTAACATTCCTAAGGCGGGTTCCTTGCCCGCCGCATAAAATAATTACAGGTATGTCTTTATTCATATCGTTCCTCAGTCTATTCGGCTACGTTCAGAATCAACAGTATAAAACTTTTCGTTCCATAAGCGTTGAAGCGCCACAAAAAGGCAATTTGAACCACTGCATGGTTCAGGAATCTTTCCTGCAAGGATATCCGCCCGTGTTTGCCGGGCTATCGTACCGTTCCATACTTTATCTATCGCCTCCTCTAAGGGAAGAGAGTCAATGACTTTCCCAAGCGGTTGTTGCAAGCAACAGGCACCTAGTTCCCCTCCGCTATGTAACACAAAAGTTCCACGCCAATCACCTGTCCATAAATAGGGACAGCCCGATATGGGCGGATCGTTCGTCAATTCGTTTGATGGTCGCACAAGCTTGCCTCCTGGCGACCGCCCTAGCAAAGGACGCATTACCTCATCTATCATAAATGGCACCCCGGCATCTCGGGCAAGCTTTTGATATCCTGTTACCGTTGTCTCCAAAGTTTCATTGTGAACCAGTATTTGCTCTTTATAATCAAACCGAAACTCCGGGCGTTCAACGAGCCAATCGTGAAAATAATTATAATCGTTTAGATAGTTAACCGTCACTCCGGCATTAAGACGACCGGCAAGCTCAATGAATGCGGGCACCTCATTTTGGTTTTCACTCATCAGCGTCATGTTAATGATTAAACGAAGATCGGATCGCCCGGAAGCTTTAATTGCATCACTTAACTGCTCAAGATTCTGTATCACCGGCTTGAAAGGAGCGTTGCGTATCTTTCGGTATACGTTTGGTGTGGCGGCGTCGAGAGAAACATTTACATGCGAAAATGGAGATTTGACGATCCACTTATTGTTTCGATCATTGAGTAGTGAGCCATTTGTTGCGAAATGAAATTTAACCAGCGGATTGGTCACATCGTTGACGATCCTAAAAAAAAGCGGGCTTATCAGTGGTTCCCCTTCACCCGTTAGTGCCACATGGCAAGAGGTTGTGGATCGGTTTAGAGCGTTTATGAAGCGGCCGGCAAGCGGTTCTGGAAAGTGGGAGAGGGACGGCTTTTTCTCAGGAACGCCATGGCTACACATTACGCATGAATAGTTACAGTGGTTTGTGACCGGAATTAATATAAAATCTGGCGCGATGGTTGCGCGGTGTTCCGGGATAGAGACCACCATTTTTTTTAGCACAATTGGAAAAATGGCTGAAGCCTGGAATGGTTTCCATGGTTCTGGCCCAGTGTTAAGCAAACTGATCGTCCCCCGATTGAGCCCCTTATCGAGTGGCAGATAAAAAGTGTAGCTTTTCAGGCCGGACGAGAGTTTTACGATCTTGCGAACAGGGCCAAACGGATTGGTTAGTTCATCTCTTCTCAGCGATAGAGCGAGATATGGCGTTTTGTTGTCGTCCATGGTTTCCAGCTTCAGGTCAAACTGGTAGGCACCTTGGCGCGGAGCGGTAAACTCCCATTCTACCTCCCGGTCACTATTCTTTAGAATCGGTGTTATCCTATGATTGTGTCGCATGGCGTATTTCTCAGGATAACCCATGGCGATTAGTTACTACTCCGGTTATGAGTGGCGAAAAAAGAATTCGTCGATTCTCTTTTAACGCTATCTCCGCCAGGTTCCTGGCCAGCATAACAGGCGATATCTGTGGCGAGGGCAACCCGATTGCTTTTTTCAGGATATCGTTTTCAGAGATAAAGAAACCGTGGTGAATACCATTAACAGACTGTTGCTTGAGCGCCATTGCAAAGTTTCCTCCATCCGTTTCTTTCAAGCCAACATATGGGCTTTGAAGGTTTCCGTTACTATCGGCGGTTTCTCCTCCTCCAATAACAATTCTGTTTTTATCGAGAATTCTGCATGAGAAGAGTGCGGTGTCGGGGTGCAACTGTTTCATCCCGATCGCCTCCCAGGGCCACATCATTCCTTCCGGAAAAACTTCTTCGCGAACCAAAGCCACAAGGCCGTTGTCGATGTAGTCATTACAGAATAACGATTCGAGCCGTGGGATACAATTAACAACACCAAGCATGGAATCTTTCTTAATCGGTTCGGGTTGGCCGCATCCGAATATCGTCGCTGAAGTAAAAGGATAATCCGTTGCGTCTCTGATTGCCTGTAATTTTTCAATCCCAGCCTCTACGCTTCCAGCTTCAAGCAAGAGATGAAAAGGTTGTGTGTTTTGCTTCTTGCGACGTAACCACGGCTCTTTGGCTCCGCGGTCTATTGGGAAGATATCTATTTCAAACAACTCATCAAGCTGTAAACGCTCTAACTGACAAGAAAGCAGATGATTTTGTGATTTAATGGAGTCAGCGGCAGGATTTTGCCTGTTTGTGGATGACTCCCGGTGCCGCCTCCAGTGGTATAAAACTTGTGGCAGATGGATGGGAATGTGCCCTGCGTTTACGAAGCGAAACAGTGTGTCCCAGTCATGACACCACTGGGCTTTATTATCTGTGTATACGTCAAGGTCGCGGGCTATCTTTCTGCGAAATGCGCAAAGGTGCCAAATATATGATGTGCACAGGTTCAGAACCGGATCCCACCCAGGTCGACGGAAGGGGCTCCTGCACTTGTCATCTATTAGAAGGTCTTCGTCTGAAAACAGGAAAGCCGGTTCATCGTGCAATTTTATCGCCTTTGCAATGGCAGTCAGCGCTTCGGGTGTCAACATATCGTCTGAATCCATTGGAACCAAATAGTTCCCTACTGCCTCGTCTATGCATCGGCGCATACCGCCTATGATCCCCAGGTTTTGTTCTGCGTGAAGTAACGTTACAGATGTGTGATTTCCAAGTTCACGCAGTTTCTTTTTTACGGCGGTTTTGGTTGATCCGTTATCCAATATAATCCACTCAAAATCAGTATGGCATTGCGAAAAAATACTTTGCGCGGCTTCGCTTAAAAACTGCGGGTTAGTATCAAAAACAGTGGTCAGGATCGAAAATTGCGGATACATTTATGTTAGCGCAAATGAGCCGCCAGGTTGGGCTGAGTTAGCCGCGATGAAAAATCGTACCGGGCGGTGGTCGTCATGTGGTTAGATTCCGTCCAGCGATTGACCGGCAACTGCAAGAATCGCGATAACATGTAATCCCGCCTTTCAACAGAGTTTATCAAGCCAAATTCAGATGGACGTAAAGAACATGCTGGATGATAATTTGGATCATCCATAATTAGATCGGCATTGTCTCTTATAAACTTGATGAATTTCTCGCTAGAGATATCTGGCCCATAATATGCCTCCTCCACTGCTGAACGGAAGACAATAGTTCCGTTAAACCCAATTCTCTTCCCAGCTCGGATAACCTTTAACGAAGCCTCTATATCGCCAAACCCGGAACCAGATATCGGCTCTGTGAATCCACCCAGATCTAAAAACTCTTTACGTTTTACGGCTACCCATGGCATTGCGATGGCGGTGCAATTTACAATATGCAACGGCGCATGATTCGCCTCAAAATTATCCAGGCCGATATACGGCATCGCAAAATGACCTCCCAAGCCAGCCACGCGTGGGGCCGTAAGGATTTTATTGCCGGGAGAAATGGTTTTACCGCTTGCAAGTGTGACGATAGGGTCCAACTCGAAAAGCCCGACGATGTTCCAAAGCCAGTTTTTTGATTCCGGGGCCACCGTATCGTCAATTATTATACAAATACCAGCCTTCGATTCACTCATCGCGTGGTTTAAAGCATTTGCTTCATCGCTACCATGATGCTTTAGCTCTGTATAAGGGATAAAACTTTCAGATTGCGCAAAATCTATATCCATTCTATTAACCACAGTCAGGTTTAACGATTCGGCTGGATATTTGCAATCTTTAATCATCAGGCACAGCTTTTCAAAATTATCGTGTGCAACTGGCCCACCTGTATGTAAATGATAAATTATTTCAACATTTTGAGGGTCTGTTTTCTTTCTGTCGTACGACCACATATATTGACCGGTAGCGCCTATCGCTTCGACGGTAAATAGCTTATCGAGCTTTCTCCGACGGAGGCTCTCTTGCAGAACACTTTGCTGTGACGTGAGCGCGAAGTCCTTTGTTGAAATAGAGGAAGCCGTTGATGTTGGGGTGCTTCGCCAGCAGTAAAGAACTTCAGGCACATGAATCGGAATCACACCAGATTCGATGAACCGGAAAAAAGTATCCCAGTCATGGCTCCCGTTTGCATAGGAATCTCCGTAGACACTTAGCCGTAGAGCCTCCTCACGCTTAAAGCAGGATAAATGAGCTGTATAACAATAGGAATGAGCTGTTAGCGGAGCAAAATCGACCCGGAGGATTGGTTCACTTCCGCCACCGTCATTGGCGAACTTTTCTTCGTCGCTATATAAAAATGTGGGCTGTTTGTGGCGCTCTATAAAGCAGGCCATTATTTTGAGCGCGTCAGGATGCAACAGATCGTCGGAATCAACAGGAGCAATATACTGGTTTTGAGACCTCTCCAGTAAATAACGGTTTCCACCAATAATGTGAATATTTTTTTCAACCCTGAACGAGTGAAAACGTGGATCAGCTTTACCGATATCCCGCACAGCTTCGATCACTTCAGGGTCTGAACTGCCATTGTCCAGAATATTCCATTCGAAATGCGGGTAGTCTTGGGCCATCAGAGACATTTGCAGGGCTTTAATATAAAGCGGCGGTGTGTCGTACACAGTAGTGTTGATAGAAAAATATGTCTTTTCATATGATACGTCGTATAGATTTTTTCTGGCGGCTACACGCGCTTGAGTCCAATCTTCTGATCCTGTGAATTTTGTTAGCTGGAGCATATCCGGTTCCTTGGTCGAACGGGCTAACTCGCTAAGGGAGGATTCATGAAATGCTCTGTTCCGTTCTATAGTCGCGAACTGGTATGGAGATTTTAGAGACAGTTCCGGATGATAAAGAGTTTCTTTGGCGATAAGGTCGCCATTTATTTTTGAAAAAGCGGAACGTTCTTCAGGAGTTACAAGCCCGGCCCAGGAAAACGATCCTTTCCCTTCCAGAAAAGGGCTATACACAACCCGTTTTCCCATACGCCTTAAGGCAACACCGAGCCATGCCCCAAGGAAGGGGAGTGAGATTGGCACATCCTTGGGTAGCTCCGCCATAGCAGATAACAGTAGTGAAGCGTCCACAACGCTAAACATGGTTGAAACAGCGCTAACCGAATGTTGTTTGAGTAATTGAGCTTGATAACCCGGATGGGTTTTATGGCGCCCCAGGTCCGGGCATTGGCAATCTCCTCCAAATCCAAAATACTCCCCACCGGCGATGAGTTCGTTTCTATCGTTATATACCCGTCCACCAACCATTGCAGTGTCTGGAAACAGTTCCATCATTGAAATCACTTCCCAAGGCCAGTCATCTCCAACCGGGGTAACCTGATCGCTGAGAAAATGAACCAGCCCTCCCATCTCGGCCATTTTTTCCACTTGATAGTGTAATGTGCCTATTGGTGTCTTGATGTCGATTGGCTCAACTCTACTTACGGGGTACCCTGCGACGGAATGAAAACCTGAACCATTTACCGGAAGGGAACCGTCACGAATCAGTAATGTGAGCATGGGGGGCGCGTTTTTTTGGGAACGCTTGAAATACCAATCTGGAGTGTTTGGTAGCAGTGGGCTACGCTCCACACTAAATTTATCGGCGCAGGGAAGTGTTTTAAGGTGCCGATTTAAAGTGTATACGTGTGAATCTTCCACATATGATTTACAATCGAAATTTCCTCCAGCCGCCGATTGCGGATGTACCCGCCAACTGTAAAGAAGTGCCGGAACATGGACTGGATCGTGCCCGGCTTCTGTAAAACGCAGGAAGGTATCCCAGTCATGACATCCTTCAGAGCCGCTATCTGAATAGGCTCCCAGAGATAACGCTTTTTTTCTATCGATGGCGCACCAGTGAGCGATGTAGCATGAATGAAGAAAAAGAACCGGATCCCAACCAGGTTTCATATAACCCGGAAGAAATGTTTCCCTTACAAGGATATCTTCATCTGAAAAAAGAAGTGGCGGAAAGCCTTCTTTTTTTATATGCCACGCCATGATGCGTAACCCGTTATCTGAAATAATATCGTCGCTATCCGTTGGCAGATAGTAGCGGCCATTCGCCCTCTCTAGTAAATAGCTCATGCCGCCTATTATTCCCAGGTTCTCTTCAACACGGAAAAAACGCACTTTCGGATGTTTTGCTATCTCATTAAGCGTTGCCATAGCTTCAGGTGAGTCAGAGCCGTTGTCGAGCAACACCCACTCAAAGTCGTCGTAGTCGTTCCGTTTAAGGAGAGAGTCAGCCAGGTCATGGAGAAAGGTTGGAGACGTGTTGTAGGCGGAGGTAACCACCGATAGCAGGCAAGGTTCTTTCTCAAGAGTACAAGTTTTATCGTATTGCTCCAAATGATGTCGTTTAAACGGTGCATACGATTCCTGATCCAGCTCAGCAACCGGGGAGGCGGCGGGGATGCTGGTAGTCGCAGTGTGAGAATGGATACAATTATGAATAAATTTGACGATTGGTTCGAGTTCCGTCTCCCATGAAGTGGGAAGGGAAGAGTGATTTTGCAACCTCCCTCCCGCTCCGGTTAGTGCATGGGACTGTCGTATTGCTTCAATGAGCCCTTCGGCAATGGAAACTTCATCCGCCTTTACCGGAATCAGGTTTCTTGATATCGATGTCAGATCCTCGGGCCTTTTCGATTCGTAGATAGTGGTAACCACCTTTAATCCACTAGCCGCCATTTCAAGGGGTGGATAGCTTGGGTGTGGCGAGAGCATCAAGGATAGCCCCACGGACGATTCCCTAACGGTTTTACAATACTCTTCAAATCCCATCCATGGGATAGATGTAAGGGTAAATCCACTGCCAAGATCTATCGGCTCAATTGTGTCGCCAATAAGTTTTACTTGCCATTCTTCACTTGTTATAAGCCTGCGGGCGATGATAGATGCAATTGCGGCAAGACCCATTTTAAACAGGTTGCGGGGAGCGGATGGTCTGGCATAAAAAAGAATTGTTTTTTTGTTCTGACTTGTATCGTCGGGAGTTTTTAACAAGGGGAAATAATTGCGCCGGTTTATTACCGGTTCAAAAACAAGCGCGTTGTCACGGAAGTTTTGTTCTTTAAATCTGCCTGGCCTATTTGAGAAAAAATATTCAGCAAGCGTTCTTGAGTTTATTATCGGAATAAAATCATATTCGTATGTTTCAAGAGCCATAGAATGCCGATCCGACCAATCGTAAAGTAGCGGCTCATAATCCTGGATTAGATAGAGGAAACGATTCCTTTTTGTTCCGGGCAGTATTTCTTGGGCTCGCCTTGCTGTCCACCATGCAGTGGCCATTATCAGGTCATCTTCACCAATAAAGGAGTAATTCGAACCATGCCCGTCAAAATATTTTATAGGTAACCTTGGCTGAGAGTTTGGCAATAGTTGATTAAGATGCGCCTCGATTACCTCGTCTTTATCTTTTCCCGAACTGGTAGAGATAACATCGACTGGCACACCACGACGTGCCAGGAGCAGTGCGATAATCAAGGCAGTGTTTGGGCCTCCACTGAAGTCTTTCTGAAGCAAGGAAGGAAGAAGAATGGATAACTTTGGTTGCCCTAGCCGTGATACTACCCGAGAATGGGAAAGAGACTGTTGCTCCCAGGAGGGAGTTAGATCCGAAAGTTTATTTGATCTATCTGTTTTTTTTCTGAAAGGATTCAAGCGGTCATCAAACCGCCCACCATACGGCACAATAGATGATCTATCGCAACTATTTGACTCAAAGCTCGTAGCCATGGTCTTGCCAGGATTAATAGAAATAATATTGTAGGGATGACCGTGATCTTCTATCAGAGCAATCTCATGAGAGGATTCCAGATCCAGAATAAATACTCTTTTTTTGCTATTTGTAATAGGCGGGAAATATAGAATCCAGCGAGAAGCCACCTCCAGAGATGGAAGTTTTATTTCCAGTTTTCTGAGGAGGTCGCCATTCTCATGTGAGATTAAAATACGAACTGTCGCGCCGGGTTTGGTGCCCGACAGGTCAAACAGGAGCGCTCCCCATTCCCGTCGTGTTACGTCTGCAGTTACCCGCCTTGTAATTTTTTGCGCAGACAAGTTGCCCTTTACCCCTTAATGTGTGCGTAACATAATATCAGAACTACTAATTTAAGGGCGGGATACAGCCTTCCGCAGAGCGGATGCCACCGTTTGCTGATCTTTTTCTGAAATATATGGGCTCATAGGCAAGCTCATAACACGTTCTGAAACCTCTTCGGCCACGGGGAAATCACCTTTTTTATAACCAAAACCTGAAAACACCGGTTGTAAATGCAAAGGCATGGGGTAATGAACAGCCGTTGGAACTCCTTCCTCCTTCAGTTTCGCTTGCACACCGTCTCTTCCTTCCACTTCAACCGTATATTGTGCATATACGGACGTTGCGCCATCCATAATATAAGGCGAAGTGGCAACTCCGCTTAAAAGTTTTGCATAACGGTTAGCGGCTTTCTCACGC
>UOGC01000003.1_pt1 | contig 27707 bp, 30 predicted proteins | sample 1988541 | NCBI WGS metagenome assembly UOGC01 (sample SAMEA4712194, study PRJEB27164) | hydrothermal vent metagenome | biome: marine basaltic hydrothermal vent biome; feature: marine hydrothermal vent; material: mineral | place: Pacific Ocean | collected 2011-06-14/2011-07-23 | depth 1689 m
AAGAAGCCGACCCTCATAACTTTTTACTCATGCACGCCATGGGGCCTAACGTGGCAGGCGTTATAGGTACAGCGGTTGCCGCAGGTATCATGCTTGCCCTGTTCGGTGAATCCGACCTTATGACTCCGGGACACGCAGAATCTATAATACGAGCCGGGGCAGACTTTTTACGCTCCATATTAATGGGATAACGGGAAATGGAAAATCTGGACGCCGCACTTACTGTAACTGTTATCGGGATGGGAATAATCTTCCTCGTCCTTATTCTGCTCATGGGCGCGATTATGGTTCTTAACCGCGTCTTTCCATATGTCGCACCGGTGCCTGAGGTAAAGACCGCAAGTGACGATGGCGAGCTTGTGGCGGTAATTCAGGCAGGCATAGCGGCATATTTAAAGCGCAAACCAGAAGACGTTTCGATTAAATCGATAAAATAAAAAAGCCCGCCAGATTAGAAACCTGACGGGCCAATAAAAACTTCGTAACTAAAAATCAGCCGATGCTTAAAAGCGCATCACCTGCGTTGACCTTGTCACCTTCCTTGATTGAGACAGACTGAATAACGCCAGCTCCAGGCGCCATTATCTCCGTCTCCATTTTCATGGCTTCAAGAATAACAACTACGTCGCCTTCGTTCACACTCTGGCCCACCTGACATTTTACTTTCCAAACGGAACCTGACAGAGGTGAATTTAAAACCTCGCCCGCGCCCGACACAGCGGGAGCAGGTGCAGGTGATGACGACGCCACGGCAGGCGCCCCCCCTGCGGCAGACGATGCCACAGCGTCCATTTCGTCTACCTGAACGTCGTAACCTTTGCCGTTCACCGTAACGCGGAACATATTGCTTGGCTCGCCGGAGGAACTTGCCGCTTTCGGTTCTTCTTTTTTGAACGATTCGTCAGGTGGCGTGCCACGTTTTTCAAGATACTGGTCCGCTATCTGCGGGAAGAGGGCGAAGATTATAACGTCCTCTTCCTTGGTGGCTTTACCTTTAACTTCCTCTTTAAGGTTTTCCCACTCAGGCTCCAAAAGATCAGCCGGGCGAACCGTTATGCAAGCCGTGTCGCCACACACTTTTTTCTGCAGATCAGGGTCCACCTTGCCCGGAAGTTTGCCATATTTACCCTCAATCATCGCCCTCGCTTCTTTGGATATGTTCTTAAAGCGCCCCATGAGAACGTTTAACACCGCCTGCGTGCCGACTATTTGCGACGTAGGCGTAACGAGCGGAGGATATCCCATATCTTTCCTGCACTGCGGCAGTTCCGCCATAACCTCTGGCAGTCTGTCGTAAGCGTTCTGCTGTTTTAGCTGTGATTCAAGGTTCGAGATCATGCCTCCCGGCACCTGCGATTTTAATATATTCACGTCTACGCCTGTAAAGGCTGATTCGAACGCAGAATATTCTTTTCTCACCTCGGCGAAATAATTGGCGATCTCTATAAGAGCGTCAAGGTCTAGCCCCGTGTCGTAATCTGTTCCGGCAAGGGCGGAAACCACGGTCTCGGTCGGGCTGTGAGACGTGCCCATCGAAAGAGACGATATCGACGTGTCTATAATATCCACGCCGGCCTCAATCGCTTTCACAATTGTCATAAGCGCATAGCCAGACGTCGTGTGCGAGTGGAGGTGTATCGGAAGTTTAACCTGCTCCTTTATGGACGAGATAAGCTCAAACGCCTGCCATGGTGCCAAAAGACCAGCCATATCTTTAACGCATATCGTGTCGGCTCCCATATCTTCTAACTTCTTTGCAAGGTCGACAAACATCTGGAGATTGTGAACGGGGCTTGTCGTATAACTTATGGTTCCTTGCGCATGTTTGCCGTTCTGCTTCACCCGTTTAATGGAAGTCTGCAGGTTGCGTGGATCATTTAACGCGTCGAATATCCTGAACACGTCGATACCGGCTTCGCAGGAGAGGTCTATAAATTTCTCAACAAGATCGTCGGCGTAATGACGGTATCCAACAAGGTTCTGCCCGCGAAGGAGCATCTGGAACGGCGTGTTGGGCATCACTTTTTTAAGTTCGCGCACTCGCTCCCACGGGTCCTCATTCAAGAAGCGTATGCACGAATCGAACGTGGCTCCTCCCCACATTTCGACAGACCAATAGCCTATTTTGTCCATCTTTTCAGCGATGGGAAGCATATGCTCGGTCTTCATACGGGTTGCAAGGATAGACTGGTGAGAGTCTCTTAACGCGACTTCGGTGATCTTTATCGGTTTTTTCGCCATTACACAGATTCCATTCTTATTGATACAAGGAGATTCATTACGGCTAAAGGCGAGCGATTATCGCACAAGAAAGAACGAAAGACAAGTTGGGGGTAACTGAAGGGATATGCACACAATTTTGCACCCTCCCCTTAATCCCCTCCCCTCAAGGGAGGGGAAATGTTGGACAACTCTTCAACGTCTACCAGCGCTCTACATTCAATCACCCTCAAAAAAGCCTTCCCTCAAAATTTCGCCATGCGCCTATCACAAGCCCCACTATCGGGCTATTATCCACCTCACGCAGGTCGATATGCTGAATTCTGTGAGACTGGTTGAGCGGGATAAGATAGAGATGATATCCCTCTTTTTGCAAGGTTTTGGCGGTAACGCCCCCATCGTTCATCACGGCATATATCTTTTTCTCTATAATTTTTTCCTTGTCCACATCACGGTCGATAACCACTATGTCGCCAGAATTCAGGTGCGGTGACATAGAGTCACCCTTCACCCGGCAGGCGACAAGGTTTTTCGACGCACCCGCCTTTTTTAACGCTCGCATATGCAAAAGCACATGGTCTATTACGTCTTCCTCCATAATGATGGGCTCGCCTGCGGCTATCGCGCTTTTCGTTAAAGGAACGCTTATATACTGATCGCCTGAAAGCGCGGGCCACTCCCCGTTATCTGTAGCGGAATATGATTTTGCAGGTAACACGCCCAAGGTTAACGGTTTTACGTCCCGCACGTCTGCCGGCAGTGGTTTGCCGGTTAGCAAGCGGCCAAGGTCGATATCACCTGCCTTGGCGATGTTTAGCAGGGTGTCGATATCGGGCAGGGCACCCTCTTCATACCGTTTAACAGACATGTGGGACACGCCGATGATATCTGCAAACTGACTTAAGGTACGCTTGCCCCTTATTTCCTTTATTCTTGCGCTTAACGCTGACCTGTCGATCATATATTTTCTAATATTTGTTAAATTTTTATATTGACTTTTAACGCTATCGTTAAATACAGTATAGGAGACGGTCTTGGGTTTTGCAAGTGGAATATAAAAAAAGTGGAGAAGGAGGTTTTGTGAGAAAACAGGGTGAAAATGCCTCAATAACAAAAAAACCGGCCAGCGGCGCCACGCCCGGCATCTTAAAAAAATATTTCACCACATCGCAACTCACCACACGATGGGGCGTTAGCGCCGCCACGATCATACGCCTGATAGAAGAAGGGCAGTTGCGCGGCCTTAAAATACGCGGGGTCTACAGGGTTGAGAGGCAATCTGTAAAGTCATACGAAAACAAGGTGTCTTTCTAGCACGCCCCTTTAAACATAACTAAAAATTGTGAATAAATCAGGAAGTACTTGTCTTTCACTTAATCGAGTGCCGCAAATTATCTTCATATATTGGGTAATCAAGATTGCGGCTACTACGCTTGGCCTTGGTTATACCGCCGGTTCGTTAATTCTCCTTGGATTGTTGATTGTTATTTTAATAATTTGGCGCAGGGTAGAAAACGATACTTCGGTTAGAGATGCCTGTTTTAATGAAATGCCCAATATCCTATAATGAGGGTATTGCTTGGAGCTATTCATGGAAACACGACCCAAAAACGTAACTATTCAAGATTTTTTAAAGGAACTTGCGCTCCCTGCGTCTGAACTTGGCGCATACCTTAACGCCAACACTCATAACAGTGTAGACATCAAAAAAATCACAGAGTTTGCCGAAAAGGTTAAAAACGTTCATGAACGCTTAAAAGAAATGTTCGCAGGTGGCGGAGACGCAAGGTCGAAAATAATAGAACGGTTTTTTATAAACTGGAACAACACCGTTCTTGGCGTTTTATACGTATCCGATAGAATATGCGAGAGCAAAAGCGTTTCTGAGAAGCATTATAAAATTTTAAAAGCTTCCGTTAACAACATACAAGGCTCTTTAAAGGATTTCGGAATTACGCAGTAACCCCGCCGCCTTACGACACCCGAATACCGGACCCGATCTCATCCATAGGCCCGACCAGCGTTAATTTGTCGCCATCGTTTACGGCAAGCACCATCCCTTGCGACATGATCCCCCGTAATTTGCGCGGTTTTAAATTCGCCACAACAACAACCGTTTTGCCGACCAGCTCTTCCGGCGCATAACTTTGTGCGATACCCGCCACCACAATTCGCTCTTCCCCGGCAAGGTCAAGCGTGAGTTTTAGCAGTTTATCGGCCTTTTCAACTTTCTCGGCCATAACAACCCTGGCCGTTCTCAAGTCGACCTTAAGGAAATCGTCAAACTCGATTCCTTCGTCTTTTTTGCCTTCTGTTTTTGCTGTTTTATCGTCAGCCGGTGTTTTAACACCTTTTGTTGCTTCAATCAGTTCTTCTATAGGTTTCATTTCTATCCTGTTTTTTAAGCGCTCAAATTTGCCGATCTGATGATTTTCCAAAAGGTTTTCAGAGTCTGCCCATCTGAACGGCTCTACGTTAAGAATTTTTTCGACTTTCTCTGCAAACTTTGGCGTAACTGGCTTTAAATAAAGGGTTATCAGCCGAAAAGCGTTTATTCCGGCGGTTAAAACCTCCCTTTGCCGCTCAGGATCATCTTTTAACCCCCACGGCGCGACACGGTCTATAAACTCGTTAGCGATGTCTGCCATAGCCACGATCTTCTTTATGGCTTGCGAAAACTCGCACGAATCGTAAAGTTTAAAAATCTCGCTGGATGCGCCGATCATCTCATCCAGCATAGGCTTTTCAGATGGGGCTACAACGCCCATTTTATTTTCAAGAGCCTTGTTTTTATTAAGAATGCTAATTGTCCGCGAGCCCAGGTTGGCTATTTTATTAACCAACTCCGCGTTCACACGGAACAAAAAGTCCTGAAAGTTAAGGTCAAGGTCGCCCATCGAGTTTTTAAGCTTGCCCGCATAGTAATAACGGAGGCACTCAGGGTCGAGACGTTTTAGATAGTCGCGTGCAAGTATAAACGTCCCTTTTGATTTGGACATTTTCTCGCCGTTTACGGTTAAAAACCCGTGAACATGAATTTTGCTTGGCAGTTTGAAACCTGCGCCTTTGAGCATCGGAATCCAGAACAGCGTGTGGAAATACATTATATCTTTGCCGATAAAGTGATGTATCTCGGTTCCATCGCCCCCCCACAACGTTTGCAGGTTTTTGCCGTTCTTTTCTGCCCAGTTTTGAGCGGAGGCTATATAACCCACAGGCGCGTCCAGCCAAACATAGAAGTATTTATTCTCTTCGCCAGGTATTTTGAAGCCAAAATACGGGCCGTCGCGGGAGATGTCCCAGTCTTTCAATCCTTCCTTCATCCATGTGTTCAGGAAGTTTTTCACCTCGCCCTGCAAGGCGTCGCCATCCATAAACTCTTTTAAGGTCTCGGCAAAGTTCGATACTTCAAAGAAATAGTGTGACGAAACCTTTCTAACAGGCGGTTGCCCGCAGATAGAACATTTTGGTTTTTTGAGGTCGGTTGAAGAATAGTGTGACCCGCAAGCGTCGCAGGCATCGCCATATTGATCGTCGGAACCGCATTTGGGGCATTCTCCGCGAACGAACCTGTCTGGCAGGAACATTTTGTCATTCTCGCAATAAGCCTGCTCTACGTCACGAACGGTAATATGCCCGCCTTTTTTGAGTTTTAAGAAGATTTCTTCAGATAGAAGCCTGTTTTCTTCAGAATTCGTAGAGTGATAATTGTCAAATTCTATAAAAAAGTCGGCAAAATCTTCTTGATGTTCCTTATTGTAACGCTCAATTACCGCTTCAGGCGTTGTTCCCTCATTTTTTGCCCGTATCATAATCGGTGCGCCGTGCGTATCGTCGGCGCAAAAATAAAGGGCGTTAACACCCTTCATTTTCTGGGCGCGTACAAAGATATCTGTTTGAATATATTCAACTAAATGCCCAAGATGGATAGAGCCGTTAGCATATGGCAATGCCGCGGTGACTATCTTCGTGTCGTCGTTATGTTCGCTCATTTACATTCTCAAAAATGAAAAAATATTCCATAAATTTAAAAATAGGTATTGTATCACGATGCTACTGCGTGTATATTATGTGGGCTGTATCAAGTGGCGGCAAACAAAAAATTGTATTCTTAGCAAGTTTTAATGAGGGGTAGTGTTCCAATGCAGTCTTTCCTGCGGATCGCTTTATTATTGGCGGTAAGTCTCGTTTTTACATTTTCCGGGCCTTTGAACGCATCGGCGGCGGACGCAGAAGTAAAATTGAACCCAAACGGGTTCACATCCAGTAAGGTGTGCGCCGAGTGCCACAGCCAGATATATTCTAACTGGAAAGATTCAATGCACGCGCGGGCGACGTCTGACCCTATATTCCGCGCCTCCTATTATGAGGCCCACTACAAAAGTGGCGGCAAGGCAAGAGACTTGTGCCTGAGATGCCATGCCCCTACAACAAAAATGACCCAGGAATATAACCTGGACGGCGAAATCACCTCGGAAGGCTTAACGTGCGACTTCTGCCACAGCCTCAAGGCGATAGATATGAAGAAGGAGTTTCCTTTTATCCTTGACGTGGGAACGGTAAAATATGGCCCCAACAAAAAAGGGTCAGACGCCAAGATTCACACCATAATGAAATCAAAAATCCACACAAGCGCGAGGCTTTGCGCATCGTGCCATGAGTATCGCCCTAACGGAGTTGCCGTTATGTCAACTTACTCTGAGTGGCAAAACGGGCCTTATGCCCTGGAAGGCATCCCGTGCCAGCGTTGCCATATGCCTGAAGTAGAAGGCGAAATAGCCATTGGCGTTACCGCGGACCGTGGCAAAAAAGTGTATAGCCACAAATTAGCCGGCGGCCACTCTGTGGTACAGCTCAAAAAAGCATTAACATTAAGCATTGCAAACGTCCAGAGAGCCGGCGGAATGATGACAGTTACGGCTAACGTAACAAACTCAGGTTCCGGCCACAGGGTTCCCACAGGAATTCCTACACGCAAACTTATCCTTCACTGCAAGGTTACGCTCACAAACGGCAAAACCTTCATGGAAAAGAAGGTTTACGAAAAAGTCCTTTTCGACAAGGACGGAAACGAACTCACCAACGATGCCGATATCATGATGGGTCTTGGTGATTCCATAGTTAAGGACAACCGCATCTACCCCAGAGAAACAAGGTCTGAACGGTTTACGTTTAACATACCGGACAGGGAAGAAGCCTCCATCTCTTTGTGGGTGGACTACCTGTACCAGCCAAAGGTGATTCAGGACATGGAAATGCGCGTAGAGATGGGCCGGGCGGAGACGATATCACATCCTGGAGGTAACCGATGAGCGCCGGAGAAAATATAGAAACCCCCTCCTCTAACGAGGACACAAGACGCTGGTTTTTAAACGCCATGATTTCCTTCTTTGGCGCAGTTACCGCGCTTGGCGTGGCATATCCGGTTGGTATGTATCTGTGGCCACGCGAGAAAAAGGTAAAAGGTGGCGGGAAACGCTCCATGAAGATTCCGCTAAGCGATATACATGTAGGTGGCGCCAAGTTCATTCGGTTTCTCAATAAACCGACCGTTATTCTGCGCCCGTCAGAGATACAGGTTTCGGCCCTCTCGGCCATATGCACGCATTTGGGGTGTGTCGTTAAATTTAAAGAAGCCGCAGGCGAGCTTCAATGCCCGTGCCACGGCGGACGGTTTGACGCAAACGGCAAGGTTTTAGGCGGCCCTCCGCCCGCTCCGCTTGTGAGTTTCCCCGTTCGGATAGACGGCGACTATATAGTAGTGGAGGAAGCGTAAAGAAGATGGAAAAAGAGACTCTTGTTTTTGGCCCGGTAAAAGTAACAAATAAGTACCTCGTACAGGGCTTCAACCTGATAAACGACAGGTTCGGCATTAAAGAACTCCTGGACGACGAGGTTTTTGAAAAAATCGCTCCGGGGCACCTTGGCCTCTGGTCCTGTTTTGGCGGCATCAGCTTTTTTATATTCATGATGCAGGTCGTTACCGGTCTTCTTCTCATGATCTACTACCAACCAAGCATAGACGTGGCCCACGCTTCTATCGCAAAAATAATGAACGAAGTTCCTTTCGGCTGGCTTATGAGAGGAATGCACGCATGGGGCGCTAACCTCATGATCGTTACGATTCTCGTTCATATGTCCAAAATATATGTAAGTGGAATTTATAAAGCTCCACGCGAGCTTAACTGGATAGTGGGAGTGCATCTATTTCTTCTTACAACCGGTCTTGCGTTCTCAGGATACCTTCTCCCGTGGACACAGCTTGCATATTGGGCAACCGTTGTTGGAACCGAGACACCGGCCGCGGTTCCTTATGTAGGCGAATATATCAGGTATGCGATGCGCGGAGGAGAAGAAATCAGCCAGGTTACCCTGACACGCTTCTTTGCCATACATGTTTGCATCCTTCCGCTCGTAACCGCTGGCGCAATTGGTGCCCATCTGGTGCAAATACGCAGGCAGGGCATTGCAGGGCCCTGTTAATTTTGGAGTGTAATTAGATTATGGCTCACGCAACAAAGTTTACTAAAAAGAAAGAATGTGAAGTTAAGGCGATCCCTTACGAGGAGAAAAAACGCCTCGTAAGAGAGGGGAAAGCTCACTGGTTCTTTCCGCACCATATAGTGGAGCAGATGGTTATCTGCATGACCATCATAATGATAATGGTGACCCTCTCCACCCTTTTTCCGGCTCATTTAGGCCCAAAAGCAGACCCGTTCAACACTCCCGGTCACATTAAACCAGAGTGGTATTTTCTTCCTGCTTTTTACACCTTGAAGTTTGCCCAATATTTTGAATTTCTTGGCGCGTGGGCCCCAAAACTGCTTGGAATAGTAATACAGGGGATTGCTGTAACTCTCCTTATATTTGTGCCGATTCTCGATATGGGCGGAGCCGAGAGACGCCCTTCCAGACGGCCAATCGCCATGATTCTGGGAGGAATCGGTGTTTTTTTAACACTCCTTTTCGGGTTTTTGGGGCATATAGCTTAACCGGGCCGCAGGGGGTGGGGGGTAGTAGCCTTCGTAGAGACCCTCTACGAAGGGGCCGAACACGCCTGACGAAAAGGGGCAAATATAGGCACATCTGCCAATAGAAAGCGGGGTTACTAAAAAACGTGGCCCAAGCGCCCGCCCGACAGACTTACAGACTTCTATCGTATAAGTGACAAAAACTCCTGCCTTGTTCGAGGATCGTTTTTAAAGCCGCCCAACATAGACGAGGTAATTGTAGCGGAGTTTTGCTTCTCAACCCCTCTCATCGCCATGCAAAGGTGCAAAGCCTCTATAACCACGGCAACACCGCGCGGCTTTAACCCGTTTTGCAGGGCGTGCGCTATCTGGTTTGTAAGCCGTTCCTGCACCTGAAGACGCCTTGCGAAGACCTCTATTATTCTGGGAATTTTGGAGAGCCCTATTATTTTGCCATTAGGGATATAGGCGACATGGGCCTTGCCATAAAAAGGGAGCATGTGATGCTCGCAAAGTGAAAAAACATCGATATCCTTAACTATAACCATCTCGTCGCAAGTTTCGTTAAAAACGGCACTCTCGATTAGATGATTCGCATCCATCTTGTAACCGCTGGTTAGGTAAGATAACGATTTTTCAACTCTGTTAGGTGTTTCAAGGAGGCCCTCGCGCTCAGGGTCCTCACCTATCTTCAGTAGAAGTTCTTTTATTATTTTTTCCATTTGCCCTCTGGCATAAGAACAGGTTTTGGCGCGGGCGGGTGATATTGCCCAAAGCCGTTTTTAGTAGTTTGGGTGCCTCTTTTACGAAAGGCTTATAAACTGGGCAAATTTTTTAGGTTGTAGATTGGTTGTCTACAACTTGTTTGAAATACTTGCCGGCTTTAAAGCGAACCACTTTTCTGGCAGAGATTTCAGCTTCTTCACCGGTTTTCGGGTTTCTGCCTATACGCTGGTTTTTTACCCTGGTTTGAAAAGATCCGAACCTTCGCAAGATGACCGATTCATCTTTGCCCAAGGCTTCTTTCATAAGAGCGATGATTGTTTCAACCGCAGTGTCGGCGTCTTGTTTTGGCAAGCCGGTTTTATCAGCGACACGGTTGATAATGTCAATCTTGGTCATTGCTCCACTCTCCTAGATATTCCACTATTTCCGTTAAAGGATAATTGTCCACCACAATTATTACTAACTATAACCCAAAAAAAAAGCTTTTACCAAGAAAAATAATCACTTACCAGCCTACATGGTTTTGCAAAGACACCTGTCCATCCATGCTAAATATTTTTCTGACCCGCCATCGATAGAAATTGAGATTACCTCCGGCGTTGAATAGGAGTGGAGTTTTTCCACACGAGCAGTGAGAGATTCAAGGTTTTTATCGTTTGTTTTCGCTATAAGCAAAGTTTCATTGTCGTCGCAGACCTTTCCTTCCCAGCGATAAACAGACCTTATGGAAGGAATGATATTAACGCAAACGGCAAGGTTTTCTTCCACGAGGGATTTTGCTATTTTTTCCGCCTCGGCCATGCTACCAGCCGTAATAAACACAACTTTTTTATCTGTTTTGCTCATTTTTTACTTCCCGCCAGCGCCGTTAACCCGTATCCAACATAAAACTCCACAAGCCCGGCGAAACCCCATTTTAACATTATGCCGCTTTTTCCATCCTGGTTAAAATAGACGAAAATCGCAAAAGCCGCCATTGCCATTCCTATAAGCTGAAGCGCTCTGCCAAGATAGAAAATGACAGTTTTGAACATTTTAAAGCGCCTCTCCTATGAGGTCGTAATCTGTGACACCAGTAATGCGAACCGGAATAATAGAGCCGGGAACAGCGTCAACCGCGTCCAGAATAACAACCCCGTCTACCTCTGGAGCCTGGGTTTTGATCCTGCCCGTTAAAAGGTTTTCATCAGGGTCGATACCATCTACAAGAACATCCAGCGTTAAGCCTGTTTTTTTCTTTAAATTTTCTTCAGAAATTTTTCTCTGCGCATCCATCAGCCGCTCAAGACGATCTTCAGCCACTGCGCCATCTACCCTGTCTGGCAGAAGAAACGCCGTGGTTCCTTCCTCTGGTGAATAGATAAACGCCCCCACATGGTCAAGTTTTACGTCTTTAAGAAACGCCAAAAGCTCATCAAAATCTTCTTCCGTTTCACCGGGAAAGCCGACTATGAAAGAAGAGCGAATAGCAGAATTCGGCATTTGAGACCTTATACGCTTTACAAGACTGCGTATCAAACTTCCGGTTTCGGGTCTTTTCATCCTTTTTAAAACAGCATTTGAGATGTGCTGGAAGGGGATGTCGAAATAAGGGGCGACCTTTTCTTCTGTAGCGAAAACGTTAAGCAAACGGTCAGTTACAAGAGCCGGATAAAGATACATAACCCGTATCCATGCAAGCCCATCAATTTTGCCAAGTTTTTTTAAAAGCTGTAAAAGCCCGTCACTCTCTCTTATATCCGCGCCATAAAGCGAGCTATCCTGCGCCACGAGAATTAGCTCTTTTACGCCTTGCAAGGCAAGTTGTTCAGCCTCGGCCACAATGTCTTTTATCGCACGGCTCTTATATGGCCCGCGTATGGATGGAATAGAGCAAAACGAGCATGTGTTGGAACAACCTTCCGATATCTTAAGATATGCCCAGTAAGGCGAAGTCGTGATAATACGAGAAAGTTTATCAGGGTCAGGATAGGTTTCGATGGCCCCGCCCCCTACTTCTTTTACGATAGTCTCAAGCTCATCTACACCATATAAAAAATCGATCTCCGGGATAAGTTCTTTAATCTCATCTCTGTGCCGCTCCGACAGGCACCCCATAACGGCAAGTTTCACGTTTTTACGCGCTTTTTTCTCCTCTGCAAGCGCAAGGATGCGGTCTATCGATTCTTCCTTGGCGTCACTTACAAATCCGCAGGTGTTAACGATAAGAATATCCGCGCAAGTCTCGTCTGTAACGAGTTCTGCGCCCGCACGGTTTAACGCAAAAATAGTCCGCTCAGAATCGACACGGTTTTTAGGACAGCCCAACGTCTCCATGTAAACGGTTTTACGGCTCATAACAGGTTTTTACTTTTTCGTGGAGGGGATAGATATGCCCCGGCTAAAGGTTTACTCGGCGGACCAGGTAAACTTAACAGAGCCCAACGGGCTGGATAGCAGAAGTTTGTATGGTAAAACGCCTATTTTGTCACGCAGGAAAGTTACAGAATAAAACTCGCGAAAAGTTGTGTTAAAAGGAAAGCTATCACGCATCTGAAGGTTTTTTTGACGAACCTTTATAATCGACGTTGGCCTCGTTAAGCCATTTGCAGATTCAAGCAAAACCGACCAGCGCGAATCTTTGCGGGAAAAATCGTTCCATTTATCTTCCGACGTATAAACGCACAAAATAAACGTCGCTTCTTTTTTGTCTTCTCTTTTCTGTAACCTTAAAAGCATCTTTTTATCATCGTCGCCCAGGCGTTTTATCTTTACCTGCTCTTCAACCCACAGGGTGCGGAGCCACTCATCGTTATAAATAACGTCGGCTATCATGATAGTGTCAAACTTTTTATAAAGATTTGCCGTGCGAAGACGCTTTTCCACCGCACCGCTATATTCACCTTTTTCTATATTAAAATGTGAATATTTTTTCTCGGTGGCGCACCCCGAAAGGGACAAAACAACCACCAGGGAGGCGATTAATGCAACGGGTTTCACCTCAGGTAATCCTCCAATATCTTGATCTGCGACTTAGACCTCATTTTACCTTTTGCCACTTTTTCTATCTGCCGAACACGCTCCCGCGTGAGGTTAAGTTTTCGCCCGATTTTTTCCAGCGTCATTGGAGGCTCGTCAAAACCGTAACGCATTCTAAGAACCTCCTCCTCCCGTTTTTTCAGTTTCCCAAGCAACATATCTACATCATGATGCAGGCATAACCGAAAAAAATCAGCCTCAACAGAGTGTTCAGGGTCGGATTCTAACATATCTATAAAGCTTGCGGAGCCTTCCTCATCGCTCAGCGGCGTATCGAGGCTCATATAGCCTCTGTACACCCACATTATAGTTTCAAGCGCTTTAAGTTTGATTCCTATTTTATTGGCGATCTCGTCCATCGCAGGCTCCCGCTTTAGCTCAAACGATAATTCTCCTATGGCGCAGGCTATCTTTTTTAAAAGCCCCGCCTGCTTTACAGGAAGCCTTACTGCGCGGGATTGCTCCGCCAAAGCTCTTAAAATGCTTTGACGCACCCACCACACGGCGTATGTTATAAATTTTACGCCACGGTCAGGGTCAAAACGGCGAGACGCCTCTATCATCCCAAGGTTTCCCTCGTTAATAAGATCGGCAAGCGAAACCCCCAACCCTTTATAGTGATGCGCCACCATCACAACGTATTTTAAATTACGCTCAACTAATTTGTGTAGCGATTTCTCGTCGCCCAACCGCGCCAGTCTTTGCTCCTCTTCCCTTGAGAGAGGCGTGATAGAGCTTATCTCGTGAAGATATGTTTTTAGCGGATCCGAGTCAAAATTTGACGAGCGTTCTTTTACCATTTCAGGCTATAGCAACATATTTTTGTTTCAAAAAATCACACAACATTTGAAATGCCCGTCAGGAGTTTTCTGCTGTAAAGCCGCGCTGTATAGCAGGTATGATATCCATCCATTCCCGAAGAATCACAGCCAGCTCATACTCAAGAAGATCGGCCACCGTAACCCAGTCTTCGCTCTCTTGCCCCGCTTGAATGTTTTTTAATATCTCGGTAAGGCGGTTTTCAAGAGACGAGATATTCTCCTCTTCCAGCTTTACGGAACTTTCATCAAACCCTTCAATGTTTTTAACCGTGGAGACAAGTTCGGTGAACAGCATAAGGCCATCTAACGCCTGCACAAGCATAGAGTTTGCCTGCTCCACATTACCGGTCCTCAACGTATCTGCCACTTCACAAAGCCCTGGGGACAACTGGCTTAGGTAATCGCTCGTCTGCGTAAGCAGTTTAACGGCAAACTCTTTAGGGTCTTTCTCTGTTTTAATGCTAATCGCATTTATCTCGGAGAGGGGTATTTCGCCGGACGACATGAGAGATTCGTCGTTTAACTGCTCGCCGTTAAGGTGAACAGCCGTAACGATTTCTTCTGCCGCAAGAACTTCGGTAGCCATTTTTTCCATAAGGCCGGAGAAGGTTTCAATCTCGTTCGTATCAAGGTTTACCGCTTCGTCGTTGACTTTTATTTCAACTCCCATATCGACCCCTGCATGTGTGAAGTAAAAAGGTAAAAAACCTGACCTCAGTCTATCAGGGTTACGGCGCAAGGCCAAATTTTGGTTAAGACTCAAAACCATAAAAAGAAGAAGCCCGGCAGGCTACTAGGAGGCGGTTATAGTAACAAAAGCCTCGTCGGTATCTGTGCCGTCACTCACAACAAGATGGATCACATATTTGCCGGCAACGTCCGGGAATAGAAACGCGCGGATAGATGTTGACGAACTTACGCTTGTAACGGTACTCGTGGCAGGAGCCGAAAGCACAGACCATCTGTATGTGATACTGTTTTCGTCCTGATCGTAACTGCCGGAACCATCCAGCACGGCTACACTTCCTGCGGTTGCTGTCGCATCTGCCCCGGCGGAAGCTACGGGCGGGTGATTATCGCCAGTCCCCACGGCTCCTATTTTTACGGTAACGATATCGCTTTTATCACCAGAAACGTTTGTGACCTGCAAAGATATCGTGTAATAACCGCCTTCATCCACAACGAAGGTGGTTATGATATCTGTAGAGCTACCAAGCGCCGCAGAACTGCCAACCGGTTTTTCTAGTATGTTCCACGCCAGTGTCAGTTGTTCACCCTGAGGGTCCGAACTGCCGGAACCATCCAGAGTCACTTGCCCTCCAACTTTCGGGCTTGTCTTATCGGCAGAAATGGTAGCCGTGGGTATGGTAAGTTTTTCCTCTTTAGTGGGGCTTAGAGTCTCTTGAATACCGTCTGTCACACCACAACCCGCAAGTGGGAAGATGGAGAAAAAAAGAATGGTAGCACCAGAAAAAGCCGCAACAGCCTTCATTTTTTTCATAAAAAATATAAACATCTCTTCCTTGAGATTAACTTTCAGCACCTTAAAACAACCTTTCTCTCGCACGACTTATGGCATCAACCAGCAACGTGGCCGATTTTTCAAGCCAACGCGCAGATTTTTCCATCTGGCGGGCAAGTAAAAGCGTATCGTCGCCCTCCATGTTTTCCACTCTGCGCCTGTATATCGTAGCAAGCGGGGCCACCATATCGTGCGTACCAGAAATAATAGCCACCTTTTGACCTATATTATCCAACCTTCCCGCTATATCGGACAATTTTGAAACTTCCTTAAGCGCAAATGCGTGTTTTGCCCCCTCCGCCAATTTACCGGCCTCTCGCCCAAGCTCTATTAACCTTTTTGCCCCTTCCAACCCGCGAGAAACCCATATTTCAAAATCGTGGGTAGATGGCAGGGAGAACCGCTCTTTTAGTTCCGATATGGCTAATGAGGCCGCATCGCCACCGTTCACCAGCTTTTCAGGGTCGTTCCATTTATCCGCCATCTTGGCAAGTATCGGGCGGTAAAGGTAGGCGTAAAAGTCAAAGCTTGTCATGGGCCGGAACCTCGCCGGCGCAAACTCCACACCGCCATCTTTATGAAACCGGCTGAAGAGAGGAATCGTGCGCGTGAAAAGATCAGGATCATCGGGGATTTCTCTTTTTCCGTCAAGCAAGGTTTCGCAAGAGGCGATTGCGTCTTCCGGAGTTATGTATGAGAGGCACGAGTAATGGTCGCACACTGTTTGGTGTGAGCATGGGGCGCATTCGATATCCGCCTGCAGGATAATGGCACCATCGCAATATGGGCCAGTTTCCTCTGCCCGCGCATGAACAAAAAACAGGGCCACTATTTTTGTACCCACCGCGGCGGCTATATGCATGGTGCCGGTATCGTTGGTTATCAGAAGGTCGATATTTTTAACCCACCCCACAAGTTCGCTCAAACCGGTTTTACCGATCATGTTTATAACCTGCGTCTCCATGGCGTCCTCAATCTCGTCACCAAGCGTTTTTTCCGAAGGAGCGCCAAAAAGAACTATTTTCGCGCCACGGGTTCTTGCCAGATAATCTCCCACCTTCGCAAATTTTTGAGGGCTCCACCTTCTGTCTTCACGGCTCGCTCCCGCCTGAAACCCTATAACCAGGTCTCCTTTATTAATTCCAAGTTTTTCCATAACAAGCCGTGCGCTATCGATGGCTTTAACATCAGGATTAATCGCAAGCCGCAAGCTCTCTTTTGGTTCAACGCCTGCGCCCAACATATACATATCCACAAGGTTCCACCTGTTGTAACGCCTGAAAGCCAGAATCGAAGAAAAATAGATGAGCCAAGGATCGCGAATAAGCCCCTCGCCCCTTGGGGTAGAAAGAAAACCACGCACGTCGCCAACCCCGGCAAGGAGCGATAAGACACCCGAAAACTTTGAGTGGCTCAGGTTCAACACCATGTCAAAATTTTGAGCTTTAATATCGTTTGCAAGTTTGTCCAGATATTCATACATTGCCACCACGTCAGGCTCTTTTGTGTTATCCGTTGCAAACCTTGCGATATCCAGTGTAATAAGCTTATCTATGCCCGGCACAAACTTTAAAATTCCGGCAAACTTGATGTTGGCAAGCATGGTTATGTGACAATCGGGCTCTTTTTCTTTAAGACCCGATATAAGGGGGGTTGTTTGTATCAGGTCGCCCATGCGGGTGTGGTTTAATACAAGAATATTTTTGCCCACGCGTTACCCTTGCAAAAGAAGCTGGTCTATCATTAAAAAAATGGATTCCGGCCTTGTGAGGTTGCCTTCCCCACGGTTTATAGCGCTCATTACGTCTTTTAGCTGTAACTTTTTATCTTGTGGAAATTGGGATAAAAACGTGGATAGTTCTGGATTGTTAGAACGTTTAATAATGGAACCTACCGTATTTTCCTCACCGCCCGCTCTTCGTTTTTTTTCTATTTTTTCTTCGTCTCGCGCCAGCACTACGCTCATCATGCCGGCCGCCCTATGCAAAAAGGTATGCTCTTTTAAAACCCGTTTCCTGCCGGCGTTGGCGATGGCAAAACGTTCTTCAGGATTTTCTAAATAATAGTTTATCTTTTCCCGCAGGTCATCCATATTTCGGAATGAAATAATCTCCTTACCTACGTCGAACATGTTTAAAAGATCGCGCCGCTCGTCTACAAGTTGGAACCCACCGCAAGAGGCAATTTCAAAAGTTCTGGGGTTTATAAAGTCACCCACAGGGTCAACACCAGAGGCCGCTTTTGAGCTGTGCAGGTTTAAGTTAATCTCACTTGCATTAAATATTTTCACATACTCGTCCGGCGCAAGCCTTCTGTTCTGATTACGAACGAGCTTGCCTACTGGTGTGTGAAGTTCCCACTCCGTTCCCCAAATGGAAAACGGCTGATCTAAAAGACCTGCAAAAAACTTTTTCCGGTTAGGGTAACCTGCCCCCATGAACGAAATTTTCGCGCCATATTTTTCTGTTTCATCGGCTGGCAAATCAAGCGGGCGATGAACTTTTGGGTTTGCCGCTTGCGGAAGATATCCTGCATATGTAACAGAGGCCGATTGAAGCTTGTCTAAAAATTCGCCTTTCTGTATTCCAAAAAAATAGTCATACAAAGGCGCAACCAGTTTCCAGTATGGCAACATCCTGTAATTTTCAACAAACCAGAAAACAACCGGCGCACCTAGTGTTTTAAGCTTTTTTATGGCAGGCGGTTCCAGCGGTGCCTGCGCCAGCGCAATAATTACGTCTGGCTTAAAAAAATCGGCCCTGGCAACTATTTTTTCGCCAAGGTAATTATTGAACAAGGTTCTAAGGTTCGCCCTGTTCACCTCATTCGTCGTAACGGCGGATTGCCCCAAAAGTTCCGCATGGTGGATGGTGTTATCTACAAAATCGACGGCAAACCCCAGGTCGCGCAAGGCGTCTGCTAAAAACCGTGCGGTTGGAACAGAGCCGCCATATACCGGCCCGACAACCATAACCTTATACTCGCGCGTTTTTGCAAGAACTCGCACCATGAAAGGCTCCGCTAAAAGGGTGCGCTCTTTTAAATGAAGTCTTTTTGTTGGCTCATGGTCAACCCACATGGCAGAGCTATAATCAATCGATGCCGATAATTCTGCGAACATGTCGGCAGACACTATCGTCACCTTTTCTATAAGCTCGGTGAGATCCCGCGCTTTAAAAGCTGTTTTTATTATTCCAGGGTCAGGCTCTATTACTATAACCTTCGGCCCGCACTTAACTATCTGCTCTAAATGATATCCGAACCCGAAACCGAAAACGGCAACAACGGATGCGACATCCACGCGGTTATTTTCTACAAGTTTCGCACCCTCACGCTCCGGGTGATAACCGCTGTGAAGCAACACTTGCCGAAGCCTTGGCACGGGCAAACCTGATTTGGACGTAACCACCTCAAGATCTTCAGGTTCATTTGCAGATTCAACCCAAAGCGCCATTTTTTCATCACGGGCTTTTAACGCTTTCAAGTTTTTTTCAAAATAGCTCACGAACCAACCCCAAGTTTGTGTTCACCTTTTTCAAGCTCTCTTAAAACACCGGACGCGGATTTTTCAAAACCGGACGCACATCCATATAGTTTATTAAACAGCCCAAGATAGGCGTTAAGCATGGCTTTTAATTTCTCATTTTCGTTGTTGATTCCATGAACGGCACGAAGTGAATCTTCCACGCTATCGATAGCACTATCTACATCCCAGCGATTCACCTCTGAGAATGTTTTCATTTCAAGGATATCATTTAAGAACGTACCTAGCTGTTCCATTGCTTCAAAGATATTTTTGGGGGAGCCTTCAGGCAAAGAGAGCATTACGTTTTTTACGATCGCAAGCCCTTGCCCGGAAGAGTTTTTTACACGCCGGGCCTGGACGCGAACTTCTTTTAACGCTTCAACAAGCTCCCTTTTTACGTTCCCACTCTCACAAACCGGCGCACTAAAACCGGCATCATCGCCGGAACAAAACCGCGCCATGGCCTCCGCCAGACAAACGTTATCAACGCCGTTTATAGAAGCGCCCCCCTCTGTTGCGTTTAACGCACAAGCGCCACTCTGCGCTACGATAATTTCAAACCACCTGCGCCACGTTTCCATTTTTTCACTTGTCCTGGCCTTCCTGCCGAAGATGTCATGAGTATCGAACAACTGGCCTATCTCTTCTTCTGTGTCAACCGAGGCCCGGTTTAACACGTTCTGCACAGAACCTGTGGCATGTGTAGAAGTTCCGACATATACCATATCTTGCCCCACCATTATGATGGGCGAACATCCCATTTTGAGCGCCAAATCAAAAGCGGAGGTGGCAACCGAACCTCCTGTGCGGATGGTTCCCAAATCGCCAATTAGTGTTTCTATCCATCTTAGCAGTGGGTGCGCGTAACCCACAAAAACTTTTGGCCCAACGCTCTCTTTTACTATTTTTGGATGCACAACCGGATTTAAAACCATTAGCGTATCCGGCAAGTTTAAACCTGCCAAGTGAAAATAGTTTTCATGTTTTGCGTCGAGCGCCACGATAATATCTGGCGTAACGCCAACCGCAAGAAGGCTACGAACGGCTGTATCTACGGCAATGATAATTCCTTTCCCCTTTATAGCCGCCAGCCTGAATGCGTTTTTATCGAGCGAAGGCCCGGCGGCCACGGTTATCGCCGGTACACCTTTATATTTTCTAAAAAGAGACGCCACGGGCGGGCTTTCAATAACCGAACTCAGGTTTTCAAATATATTATCGCGCCATTTCGGGCCAAGATGTTCCATCGCAATAACATTTTGCCCGCCAAATTTTTTAAGCTGTTCAAGCTCTCTTTTTACATCGTTAAAATAGCTTCGATACAGCCTGGCGGACCACGGGTTCTCCACGATTGAAAAATCACTTAAGGTAAAAACGCCAAACTCATTTTCCGCCCGTGCAAAAGTAGCCGTGCGGAAAGTTTCGCCTACCGATAACGAAACCCGCTCAAGCCCCAGGATAGAAGAGATATCCACCTCTCTTAAAACGGCGGCAAAAAGATCGATATCAGGCTCGATTAAAAGTATAAAAGTCTGCTCCGGTGTTCTGGCAACCGCCTCACCAAGAAGACTGCCCGAACCAAATCCGAGAATCGCCACCATCCTCGCCCGCCCTATTTTTTCGATACTGCCTCCAAGTTGAGGCGGGTGTATATCCGGAAAATGTAAAACGCCTCTCCCGTCCGGCCCTTCTATGTTCAGCGTCACTCTTCCGCATTCGCCGGTTTCCCGTTCTATCCTTGGGAATTTTTTTATTTTGGCAACAAGGTCCGCAAGCTCCCTATCTTTCTCGGCTACGGCCTGGATGTTTTTTTCAAAAACTGTCATGCAGGCTCCATTTTGTTGTTAATGGATCTGCCTGCAACTTTTTTGAAAACTCCATTCCATTTTTCCAAAAACTTGGACAAGGAGAATTCAACCAAAACCATCTCTTTTCCACGCTCACCTGTTTTTAAAGCCAAAGTTTCGTTTTGCAGTAACTCGTTTATTTTATCCCGCAACAACTCAACATCAAAAGAACAAAAGCCGGAAACGCCATCTTCTATCGGCGTATTGGGGTGCCCATACGACACAACAGGAGCGCCTGTTGCCATGGCTTCTAACATCGAGAGGTTATAACCGTCTTCATAAGGCGCAAGAGTAACGTTAAGATAAACTCTGTGGCTCCCATATAGCGATTTTAAATTTTCAAACGATTGGGCCGGCTTAGAATTTTTGATGGACTGGTTGTTCCCTATAACGCTAATTTCAAAACCACGCGCAATTTCAGTTTGAATATCGGCACCCAGCATCATATTTCGCTCTCGTATAAGGTTGCCCACTCGTAAAATTTTGCACTCGCTCCCGCTGTAGGAATAAAAATCGTTCGGGTCTACCCCGTGTTTGATAACGACACCGTCATCAAAACCCCAGTCTGCCCGTTTTGATTCAGACACAAAAACCAAAACGTCAGCCCGTTCTAAAAGTGGTTTTATATCGGCAAGATACTTGTTTCTCTTAACACTGTTGCCACCTATGGCAAGCTCCGTTGCAAGCTTGTTATGAAACAGCAGTATGACTGGCACCCCGAACCGTGCGACGGCTTTTATATCTTGCGGGTTATGGCACAAAACAAGATCATACTTTTTGTTTGCAAGCGCACTTTGCGCCTCGTCAACTGAAACAATGCGTACGTTTTGCGGTTTTGGTCTTACCGCCTCGTTCCATCGCCTTGGCAGAGTGCGAACCAGCGGCTCCGCCACGTCGAAATGGTGATTGGTTTTGGCCAGCAGACAGATGTAAGGCTCGTGCCAGTTGAAGGTTAATATGGAAAGTCGGGATGACACAGAATTTTCTCCGTGCAAAGGCATGTTACTCAGACTGAACCCGCAATATTTCCCTTTGCCGTTTAAAAATATACATAACAAGGTCTTCCCTGTCGCTATGGTTTATTTTGGTAAAGGAGGTAGAGGCCAGCCACTCTCCATCTCGCTCTTCCACCTTGTTGCAAGTTTTTACCTCGGCCACAACTTCAACAAGCATTGGAGGAAAAGTAGGGGGTGACATCCTCACCTGAAGCATGTCGCCCACGTTAAGTTCATTCGTAACGCGGATAGACGCACCACCTGCGGAAAGATTGGTGCAAACGCCTTTTTTCATCTCAGGGTCGTTATATGTTTTTTTATCTACAAGGCTTATCACCCTGTCTATCTTTCTTTCAAGAGACATCCACATGGTGTATATGTGTGGCGACATTTCTTTAAATTCCGTAAGTTCACGAAGGTCGGTGGGCAGGTCGGTAAACGCCGTTGGAGGGGTGGAAAATCTGTCGCACGTTCTGTGATGTTCAATTTCCATGGCTATAGAGTATGGGTCTTCCGCCACGCGCCACATCAGCGGAAAAAAAACAGGCACCCGCACATCCTGCCGTTCAACAGGCTCATTCCTGTCCATCCTTAAACTCTCCTTTAACAAAGGCCGTTAAGGGTTATGCTACATCAGAAACGGGCTAAACGTCATCAAGTATCCACGCAACAGCGGGGCCTATTCCTTTTGCCACATGATTAGGGGGAGCGGCTTCACCCCTTTCGATCTTGCCCGCTTCACGCTCGCCAAACCCTGTGCGAACCAAAACCGTTTTAGCGCCGATGGCAAAGCCCAGCTCCATGTCAGAAATTTTGTCTCCCACTACGTAAGAACGTTTCGTGTTTATGCCAAGTTCTTTTGCCGCCCGCAAAGCCATTCCGGGGGCGGGTTTCCTGCAATCGCACTTCATGGCATACTTTTCAACCACTCCTTCCGGGTGATGCGGGCAATATTCGATACTATCTATAATCACCCCTGCCTCGCGCGTCATCTTCAACAAAAGTTCATGAACTTCGTTTACCAGCTCTTCAGTCATATAACCTCGCGCAACCCCACTCTGGTTTGTTACCACGACTATCGCAAAACCTGCATCGTTTAACGCTTTAATGGATTCAAGAGTGTCTGGATAAAGGCAGAACCGTTTTATGTCGCGGATGTAATGATCTTCCACGTTCACGCATCCGTCGCGGTCGAGAAAAACCGCTTTCCTGTTACCGTTCATCTTTCTCCCCAAATACGTTTCACTATCATTGCCGATGAAATGCCTATGCAAAACCCAAGGATTGCGCCAACCGTCACGTCCAGCGGATAATGCGCACCAACGGCAACTCTCGACAGGCAAACCAGAAGACCGGCAGGAACGAGCCACCATAAAAGCGGACGGAAGATCCAGCCTAACGCGCCCGCTACGGCAAGCGAGTTTACGGCATGGTTAGATGGTAGCGAAAAGGAGTTAACACACCCCATGAGCACATGCGCTTCAGGAAAAGTTATGCAGGGTCTCGGGCGTGCGAAAAACGGTTTTAACACATAAAAGGTGAACATGTCGCCAGCGGCAACAGCAAGCCCGGCGGATATCACCGCCATAATTCCATATTTAGGGTTAACATAAATCATTCCCGCAACCAGAAGCAGAATGGGAATTATCCAGTTATATTTGTTGGAAACCGTCACCATGACCCAATCGGTCACGGGCCCGGCCATCCCGGAGTTTATTGCATGGAAAAGGGCTGTATCCATTTTTATTTATTTTCTAACGCCCAAGGTTTGCAAATTATCCCATGCGGTCATTACGTCTGAAACATTTATCGTTTCCATGCACTCACGCCCTTGCGGACAAACTCTTTTATAACATGGCGCACATGGCTCCTGAAGGCTGACTACACGGTTCAAGCTCCCGTATGGGCCGGTTCTCGCAGGGTTAGTGGGCCCGAAAAGTGCCACCACCGGAGTTTTAAGCGCGACAGCCAAGTGCATTGGGCCGGAATCGTTAGTAACAAGCCCGCATGAGAGTTTTAAAACTGCTGAAAGCCGCGCAAAGCCTGACGAACCGGTAAGATCAACAGCGCTTGAACCTGCCACGGCCTTTACTTCGGCACCACGTTTTTTATCGTCGTCCGCGCCGATTATCACGGAGCGCAACCCTGTGCGCCGCAAAAACTCCAGTGCCAAGGCGCCAAATTTTTCAGACGGCCACCGTTTTGTTTCCCACCTTGAATTCGGGTTTATCACGATAAAAGGTTCGGCGGGAGTTACGGTTTTTGCCCATTCAAGGTCATGCTCAGGAATCAAAAGCCCATATTCCACTTCCGCACTGTCTGCTATGCCAAAAGCCGGCAGGGCACTCATATAACGCTCTATCGCGTGGACATTTTCACCGATCTGCGCAACCTTGGCATTATAAAAAACAGGGGCCCCCTCCCTTGCGTATGAGAACCCGATTTTAACTTTCGAGCGCGCCACATACGTTATAAGGGCAGACCGTAAAAGCCCCTGAAGGTCCAACACGGCGTCATACTCCCGCTCACGCAGTTCCATGATGAAATCTTTTATCTGCGAAACTACGCTCTGTTTCCATATTTTCCCAAGCTTTTTGCGCCTGAAAAGAATCACCTCGTCTACATATGGAGAAAGTTCAACCAGTTCCTTATAAACATCGGATACAACCCACACGATTTGCGTATCGGGGTCGTTCTTTTTAATGGCACGCACAACCGGGAAAGTGTGGATCACGTCTCCCATGGAGGAGAGCTTTACCACGAGAACATTTTTTTTAGCGTCGGCGTAACGGTTATTCATCCGCACAATCGTATCAGAAACACTTTTATTGGGGTGCCTCTAATAGTTATATGCCTCTAAACCCCTTTTTTCCTACATGGAACCCATTGAAAAACAGCCCCTTCCACCCATGAAAAAACAGATTCGAGTAAGCTACATATAATCAATAAGTTAACTATCTGTGCCTGTATTATTTCAGTACAAATTATTCCTGCTTTTTGTTATAATCCGAGGAGTGAAAGCAAGCTTTAGGAGGCTCAAAAATGTTCAAAGACGCCGTAGCTCTTGTGGTAGACGACCAAGGTACAATCAGGAGCATAATAGTAAAAATTCTTAAGGAACACCTCCACTTTAAAGAAATCTTTCAAGCACCAAGCGCCGCCAGAGGTATAGAACTTCTGGAAACGGAAAAAGCTATAAGTTGGATTTTTAGCGATTGGGAAATGCCCGGTATGAAAGGTGACGAGTTTTTACAAATCGTGCGGGCAAACCCGAAAACCTCACACCTCCCGTTTCTCCTCATTACCTCCATGAACGAAAAAGAGATACTTGTAACGGCGGCACATGCGGGCGTATCTGAAATTTTAATAAAACCTTTTACGCCAACACTAATGATAGACAAGGTCAGGAAAGTCGCCGCTCTTACGGAACGTCGCGCGGCGGAGCGTTTTAAGGCGAACATAAAAGTGCCGGTAAACGTGCAACTGGAATATGGTGTGGGGCTTTCCGCCTCGCTGGATAACATCTCGGAAACAGGCATTCTGGTTAAAACACAAATCCCCAAAAACACACGCGCCCCATACGTTTATAACGAAGCAGGGTTGACCATACATGGCACATACGGCGTTGTTCAATTAAAGGCAAACATAGTGCGCATCGAGGTGGACCAAAACTCGCAGTTTTCTCATCAGTTCATCGTACTCGCATTCCATATATCCGAAATAGACTATAAAAACAGGGAAAAACTGCAAACGTTCATAGAAATATTAAAAGAAAAGGCGCCGGAACTTGTAAGCTGACAGCCCGTTTATAGTGTAAGCTTTATCATGCTTTCAGGCTTACTGAACAAAACACGCCACCTGCTTTTTCCTGAACGTTGCGTGGCCTGCGGTAAATGCGACACTAAAATCGACGACGCATTGTGCCAGTCGTGCCGCAACGGAATAGAACCACTCCCCAAAAACCTTTGCGGCGTCTGTGGCCGTCCTCTCCCGTTTGAATATGAAATAGACACAGGCGAGCTTTATGAATGTGGAGATTGCAGAAAAAAACCGCCCCCTTTTGAGCGGTTAAAATTCGCCCTCGCATATGAAACGCCGATACGCGAGCTTATGCTAAATTTTAAATTCAATTCCGCAAGGAGCCTTGCCAAACCTTTGGCAGAATTCGGACGTCCAGCGCTCGTTCCATGGTTTTGTGATTGGCCTGATGCCATCGTCGTTCCGGTTCCGCTATCACCATACCGGCTTTTTTCGCGCGGTTATAATCCGTCATTTTTACTGGCAAGGTTTTTGTGCGGCTGGAGCGGGCTCAAGCTTGCCGATGGCGCACTTAGAAAAGTGCGGGCAACAAGGTCACAAACCGGCCTATCCATAAAAGCGAGAGCTAAAAACGTAAAAGGCGCTTTTGCGGTCTTCAATCAGAAAGCGATTGAAGGAAGGCAGGTAATCCTTTTTGACGACATACACACAACAGGTGCCACGATAAGGGAATGTTGCAAAACATTAAAGACGGCAAAACCTAACGCCATCCGCGTAGCTACCCTTTGCAGAACGGCGGAGGGGAGGTAGTTCTACCTCCGTTTTTCCTGTGTCATCTTTCTGATTTTAAGCCTTAGCGCATTCAGGTTTATAAAACCCTCGGCGTCCGCCTGGCTATATACGTCGTCGGCCTCGAACGTCGCAAAGCTTTTGTCAAAAAGAGAATTCTCAGATTTGCGGCCCAGCACAGTGACGTTCCCCTTGTAAAGCGATACGCGCACCCTTCCCGTAACAGGCTTTTGAACCTCGTCCATAAACACCTGCAGAACCTCACGCTCCGGCGCAAACCAGTAGCCGTTATAGACAAGCTCCGCATATTTGGGAATAAGCGAATCTCGCAGATGCAAAACTTCGCGATCAAGCGTTATAGATTCTAACCCCCTGTGCGCTTCATGAAGTATTGTCCCGCCCGGAGTTTCATAAACGCCACGCGACTTCATGCCAACATATCGGTTTTCCACAAGGTCAACACGGCCTATTCCGTTTTTGCCGGCAAGTTTGTTAAGATGCTCCAAAAGTTTGGCGGGGCTTTTTTCCTTGCCGTTCACGGCCACCGGGTCGCCATTTTTATAGTCGATAGTTATAACGGTTTCCTTGTCCGGTGCCTTCTGTGGCGACACCGTCATCATAAACATCTCCTCAGGCGGAGAGGCCCATGGGTCTTCCAGAACGCCGCCCTCAAACGAGAGATGTAAAAGGTTTCTATCCATCGACCACGGTTTCTTTTTCGTAACGGGAACCGGTATCTTCCACTTTTTGGCATAAGCGATTAGCGCTTTGCGTGAGTTTAAATCCCATTCGCGCCACGGGGCGATACATTTTAGCGCAGGGTTTAACGCGCCAAAGGCAAGTTCGAACCGTACCTGGTCGTTCCCCTTGCCCGTGGCACCGTGCGAAACGGCGTCGGCCCCTTCCGAGCTTGCAATAGCGGCCTGCTCTTTTGCTATCAACGGACGGGCTATAGACGTGCCAAGAAGGTAGGAGCCTTCATAAACCGCGTTGGCCCTTAGCATAGGAAAAACGTAGTCTTTAACGAACGTCTCTTTTAAATCTTTTATTACAAGCTTGGACGCACCTGCGGCCTTCGCCTTCTTGTGCAGAGGTTTTAATTCCTCCCCCTGGCCAAGATCGGCGGCGAAACAGATAATCTCCGCTGAATAGGTTTCCTTGAGCCAACGGACAATTACAGACGTATCAAGGCCGCCTGAATAAGCTAATACTATCTTTTTAATTTGAGACATGAATACTCCACAAAAACTTAAAGGTTTCGGGGAAACATTCTAATATCAAAGAGAGGGAAATAGAAAGAAAAAGCAGGCTTTTGTTGAAGTGCTTAAGGCGTGGCAATGGCCCCGATGGGGGTATCGGGGCCAATACCAAAACCTGCTACTGAGAAAAAACCCGCCTGTCTGCGGGAAAAGATTTATCAGTTGTGATCGCTATCACCGCTTTCATTACTGTCATGACCGTCGCTGTCGTCACTGCTACTGTCGTTGCTATCGTCACTGCTACTGTCGTTACT
>UOGC01000067.1_pt1 | contig 26931 bp, 24 predicted proteins | sample 1988541 | NCBI WGS metagenome assembly UOGC01 (sample SAMEA4712194, study PRJEB27164) | hydrothermal vent metagenome | biome: marine basaltic hydrothermal vent biome; feature: marine hydrothermal vent; material: mineral | place: Pacific Ocean | collected 2011-06-14/2011-07-23 | depth 1689 m
CCGCCGATACACGTTCACCGGAACTCATGAGAAGATCCATCTCACGCTCCGGCGGGTCGGACGACAATTCGTTGGCATAATCTATCAGCCGGTCGGTTTCGCCCGACATGGCAGAGACAACCACAATCAGTCCGTCTCCTTTTTTGCGAGCGCGTGCCACACGCTTTGCCACGTTCTGTATCCGCTCGACAGAGCCAACAGACGTGCCGCCATATTTTTGAACTATAAGCGCCATTTTCCCTACCGCTTACCCTCAATAAAATATTTCGATAACTCTATACCACGCTCGAACGTTAACGGCGAGCTATCGAGTATCTTCTCGTCAAACGATTCGGCTCCGCCACCATCAAGCTTCGGATATATCGCAAACGGCACTTTGTCTTTAGTATGCGTTTTTATGGCAAGTGGCGTTGGATGGTCCGAGAGCGCCATCACTCTAAAATCGCCCATCGCCTTTAATCCTTCCACAACAGGGCCAACAACCTTTGCGTCAAAATCTTCTATCGCCTGCACTTTATAATCGAGCGAGCCTGCATGCCCCGCTTCGTCTGGCGACTCTACATGCAAATATACAAAATCAACCCTTTTTAACGCGTCAAGGCAGGCTTGCGCTTTCCCTTCGTAGTTGGTATCTATCCAGCCTGTGGCACCCGGAACGTCTATCACTTCCATTTTGCCACACGTCGCGATGCCGCGCATAAGATCAACAGCCGTTATCACCGCGCCGTTTAGCCCATGAACATCTTTAAACGCAGGTATTGTTGGTGCCGCGCCCTGGCCCCAAAACCATACGCTGTTCGCCTCTTTTTTGCCTTCTTTCTTCCGCCTTTTGTTCACCGGATGATTTTTTAAAACCATCTGAGCCTCACCCATCAACTGCTTTAAAAAGTCTGACTGCGGAAGATGGCCCCGTATGTTCTGATCTGATATATCGTGCGGCGGCGTAAGTTTTAACTTGTCGTCACCGCCTTTCCACACCATAAGATGCCTATACGACACACCCGGGTGAAACGAAATTTTGTCATTACCCAGTTCTTTATTCAACGCGCCTATAAGCTCGGCGGCGTCTTCGGTTTCTATATGCCCTGCCGAAAAATCTTCCATCAACACGCCATCTGCCACCGGGCGTAGCGACACAAGGTTACACCGAAACGCGATATCGCCATCTGCCAGGTTAACGCCCATGGCAGCCGCTTCCAAAGGCGCCCTGCCCGTATAACATTGCGGCACGTTAAAACCCAAAACTTCCATGTTGGTTACGTCGGAGCCTGGTTCATATCCTTCCGGCGTGTTGCTAACGGAACCTGCGGTTCCCTCGCGCGCCAGAAAATCAAGATTAGGCGTTTTCGCCATCATGAGTGGAGTTTTGTTATCTCGCTCCGGTATTAAAAAATCGGGCATCCCGTCGCCCAGCAAAACTACATATTTACTTTTTCTCATCGTTATATAAAAGGCCTATTGCCCTTCTCCATTTTCTATTCTTATCACCACAGCAGGGGCCGAGCAGATGTCGAACCCGTTTATATTATCTATTGCCACGTTAAGGTCGGCCTCTTTCGCCGTGTGCGTTTTCATCACAACGCTAACCGGTTTTTCCACTCCCTTGCCACGCTGAATCATTGAGGCTATAGATATCCCCCGCTCGCCCAACGCGCCAGACAGTTTTGATAGCACACCCGGCATATCCATAACCGTGAACCTCAAGTAATATTGCGTCGTCACTTCGCCTATCGAGCGTACTTTTATTTTTTTCATCGACGCAACGGGCGCGTTTATAGGGCAGGACGACCCTGCCGAACCTGCAACGATCTTCCTTGCAATATCTATCACGTCACCCATTATGGCAGACGCCGTAGGGCCGGCCCCGGCACCCGGCCCAACCAGCATGTTTACGCCGCAAAAATCGCCATCTACCTCCACCGCGTTTAACGCACCAGAAACCTTTGCGATAGGCGTGTTTTCCGGCACCATGGCAGGATGCACACGAACGTCTATGCCACCGTCAACCCTTTTGGCTATAGCCAAAAGTTTTATCCGATACCCGAACTCGCACGCCATGGCAATGTCTTCCGAGGTTATGCCGGTTATTCCTTCAACATATATATCGTCAAAATCAACAGGCGTTTTAAAAGCCAACGCCGCTAATATCGCCGTTTTGTGGGCGGAATCCGTTCCTTCTATATCAAAAGCCGGGTCCGCCTCAGCATATCCAAGCTTTTGCGCGTCTTTCAAAATGTCATCAAACGCCCCGCCTTCGGCTGTCATGCGCGACAAAATATAGTTTGCCGTGCCGTTCACAATGCCATGGATAGAATTTATCCTGTTACCGGCAAGCGAACCTTTAAGCGAACTTATGATGGGCACGGCTCCCGCCACTGCCGCTTCATATCCTATTTCAACATTATGCTCCTCCACGGCTCTAAAAACCTTTTCACCATGCAGGGCAAGTAGATATTTGTTTGCGGTAACGATATGTTTTTTATGCTCCGCAGATTTTAACGCAAGGGCGAGCGCAGGCTCTTCGCCACCCATAACTTCAACCACGATATCTACGTCGTTTGAATTTACGATATCAAACGGGTCCGCCGTGAGCATGGAATCGTTCAAAATATCGGGTCTTTTTCTTGCAAGGTCGCGAACAGCTATTTTTACCACCTCGATATCAGCGCCGACGCACGAAGCAATTTCATCACCCCGACGCTTTAAAAGGCGCAATACGCCTCCTCCAACAACTCCGCAACCTATTAAGCCTAACCTTATCTTTTTCACTATTTACCCTTGAACAAAGATTCTTTTATGCCACGCACGGCCTGCCTTATGCGATGCTCGTTTTCTACCAGCGCAAACCTGACGAAGTGATCTCCACTGTCGCCAAAACCTTTGCCTGGCGACACGGCGACCTTCGCCTCTTTTAAAAGCTTTTTAGAAAACTCAACAGACCCCATAGCCTTGAACTCGTCTGGTATTTCGGGCCACACGAACATGGTGGCTTTCGGTTTTTCAACCTTCCAGCCGATTCTGTTCAGCCCGTCTACAAGGACGTTTCTGCGAGACTCGTAAACCCGCCTTATGTCTTCAACGCAATCTTGCGGGCCGTTTAGCGCAATGATAGACGCTATCTGTATCGGCTGAAACATGCCGTAATCAAGATAACCCTTTATTCGTTGTAGCGCTTCTACCATGTCCGGGTTGCCCACGCAAAAGCCGACACGCCAGCCTGGCATGTTATATGACTTTGACAACGTGGAAATTTCAACCGCCACGTCTTTTGCGCCCGGCACTTCGAGTATGGAAGGCGCTTTATATCCGTCGAACACAATTTCAGAATACGCAAGGTCGTGTATCACCATCACGTCATGTTCCTTCGCAAACGCCACGACCTTCTCAAAAAACGGAAGGTCTACACATACCGTCGTCGGGTTGTGCGGGAAGTTTATTATCATCGCCTTTGGCCTGGGCCATGATCTTTCAAACGCCTGTTTCAAGTTTTCAAAAAAATCGGCGTCGTTAGATAACGGTACGCTTATTACGTCTCCGTTGGCTATTACCACGGCGTATGTGTGTATCGCATAGGTCGGCGACGGCACAAGCACAGAATCACCCGGCGAGATGATCGCCAGCATAAGGTGGCTCAGCCCCTCTTTTGACCCGATGGTAACAATGGCCTCGGTTTCAGGGTCCAGGTCTATATCGTATTTCCGCTTGTACCACGCACAGATGGCATGGCGCAGTTTTGTTATTCCGCGACTTGCAGAATATCTGTGGTTCGGCGGTTTTCTGGCCGCTTCCACAAGTTTATCTACGATATGATCGGGCGTTGGCATATCGGGGTTGCCCATGCCAAAATCGATTATATCCTCGCCTGCGCGACGCGCCTTGGCACGCAACGCAGTAACCTCCGCCAAAACATATGGCGGCAAGCGCTCTATCCGCGCAAATTTTCGTTTCTCAGTCCTTTTTTCCACATTGCACCTAAATAACGGAAAGTATTATGCAAATTAGCATAATCTGATATGTTACCCTCAGTTACACTCGGTTTGCAATTTTTATGCTCGAAAAGCTAAAAAGCAGGCTTTTAATCGGCAAGTTGAGCCGCCAAACGTCCCTTTTTAAGTTTCGTGGAAAGCATCCAGACGATACAATACACCGGCAATTAAATCTTGGCTAAAAAATAGGGCGATATATGAACGAGACAACCACGGAAACAAAAAAGGCAGGTATGCTAAAGCGATTGTATAGCTGGGTGCTAAGCTTTGCCGATTCCCCTTTTGGAACCCCCGCTCTTTTCATTTTCGCCATGGTGGAATCTTCCTTTTTCCCGATACCGCCAGACCCGCTACTTGTCGCTATGGGGCTTGGCGCTCCTGCGAGGGCGATCTGGTTTGCCACGGTTTGCACAACAGGCTCCGTTATCGGTGGCGCGTTGGGTTATGCCATCGGGTTTTATTTTATAGACTCTGTCGGCATGAAAATAATAGAAATCTACGGGCTTTCCGGAAAATATGACGACATAAGGGTGCTTTATGAAGAATGGAACGCGCTCATAGTGCTTGTTGCGGGCTTATCACCTATTCCATACAAGGTTTTCACCATAGCGGCAGGGGCTTTTAAGGTGAACTTTTTTACTTTTGTAATAGCGTCGATTGTCGGACGCGGTTTGCGCTTCTATATAGAAGGTTTCATGATCTACCATTACGGCCCGCCTATAAGAAGTTTTATAGATGCGAACATAACAAAACTTTCATGGGCATTCGCTTTTCTGCTGGTTTTAGGTTTTGTGGCTATAAAAGTTTTTGCCGGATAAGTTTTTTTGTTTGAGGTGACGGTGCGAAACTCGTGGACGCCTAAAAAAATCGTAGCCTCTTTTTTGGCTGTTTTAGCCATTTGCGCTTTGCTTCTGGTTGGAGGGGCACTTGCCGTAAAAAGCCTGTTAACATCCACCGCCGCTAAAACGATGGTTGAGAAGGCTATCGCAAAAGCGGCTGGCGGCGATGTATCTTTCGGATCGTTGATTATCGATCCGTCCGGCAAAATAAGCGGTTCTGATGTTTCTATTTCACCTCCCGGTGGGCAACGCCTTACCATAGAAAAATTTGACGTAGACATTGACCTGTCGAAAATTCTTGAATGGAAACTTCTTGTTCGCTCTGTAACAATAACAAAACCAGTTGTTACGTTAACGCCGACTACTGTAACAAATAAGGGTGAAGGTGTAGTGGAGGCAAGCGATCAAAAATCAGGTGGCGCTTTTATTCCACCCATACCTATCGAGATAGAAAATTTTAAAGTTGAGGGGCTCTCCTTTGGCCAGATCAAAAAAGATGGCGCACTATTTTTGCGCGGCATATCGCTATTATCGTCACTAAAAATTACCTCATCAGGCGTGTGGCTAAAAGCATCGCTAACAACAGATAAAACGGCAAGAGTATTAATATCTGAAAAGGGAAGAGAAGCGGGGCTTTTACCCAAAGTTAAAATAAGCATTAGCCTTAACGGCGACGGCAGCTGGAAACTAAAAAGCGATATAAACCTTTTGGCGCAAACCTTGCGCGGGTTTCACGAAAACACACCAAGAAATTTTGCAATAACGGCCTCCGCTAACGGCAAAAATATTTCAGATGGCAAGGCCGTACTAAAAATATCCGCCAACAAAAAAGCCGACATAAACCTCTTTACATCATGGGCAAAAAAAGAGAACGGATGGAAATTTAAAATTAACCCCTCAGGCCTCACTCTTGACACAGGATGGCTTGCAGGGTTTGCAGGCATAATCAACGCCGAGGGCAAACTAAACGTTGGCAACTTTTCCGCCACCGGTTTTTACGACACCAAAACGGGCGCGATATCGGCAACCAACATTACAGCCGAAGCAAACGCGTTAATAGCGGAACTTGAAACTTACGACATAAAAATTCCGCAAGGTGGGAAAATAAAACTTAAGCTAAACAACCTCTCCCTCACCCCTGAAAAGGTGGAAGGGGTGGCGATGGTAGAAGTGTTTACGCCACAATTAATTACGGCTGGGTTTGAGTTTGACGGTATCCTTTTAAAGGCTGACGCTGATATAAGAAACGTGATTGGCGATACCGTAACGGGTTCGGCTGATGTCACTCTCACGGCAGATAGTACAGCTGTTGGTGATTTCACCGTGCCTCACATACGGCTTGCCGCTTCTGCAAACGGTGATTTCACCGCCGGAGATTTCACTAAAGCAAAAGTTGAGGCGTCTATAAAAGATAATGCCACAGCTCTTTTTGAAGGCTCCCTAAAAAACCTTGGGCGTGATTCTTTTAATATCACAGGTACGGCTCACGCTGATTTGAGCCGCTTGATAAAAATCCCTCCAAGCGACATGCTGGCCCCGGTCAAAATAAATAGCGGCGAGCTAAACCTTGAATTTGGCGCAAAAGGAAAAGCCGGTGAAGCATGGAAAAACGGTGACGCGAATTTTAACATCACGGCAGAGGTTAGCAACACATCGGGAGAAACAATAGATAAAACTAAGGTAATTTTTGATTCTGCCAGCGCAAAAGCAAAAGTCACCGGCGCGTTAAAAGGAAACTTAAACCTTGCTGACATAGTCGCATCGCTTGATCTATCGGCTAAAAAACTTGCGGTTAGCGATATCGTAAGCACAACGCCTTTAACCATCCACGCTACTTTAAACTCTCCAAAACCCGAGAACCAAAAGTTTGCGGCAACTGCAAAAGTTTCGGCTGAATCGATTAACCTCTATGACGCACCTGCCCAAAAAAATGGAGGTTCCCTGTTTGCCGATATATCTGTTAACACGGAAGCCGATAATTTCAAGGCAACTGTTACCGGCTCAAACCTTGATTTGGCGACCTTTAAAAACTTGCCTTCAAAAATTAAAAACGCGAACGGCATTTTAAGTTTTAGAGTAAGCGGCGCAGGTAAAATTCCAAAGTCACCTGCCGATATAAAATATCCGTTGCCATTCGATGCTTCTGCCAGCATAAAACTTGCTGATGGAATTTTTACGGTAACGGAACCTGCCGTTGCGATTTCCGGAGTTAGTCTTGACATAAAAGCCAGCACGCTTGGAAACGACGCAAACTTAAAAGGAGGGGTGTGGGTTAAGCAACTTGTTAGTGAAGAACTTTTTGGCCCCACCACGCTTGACCCTTCGGTTGAAATTGACGCAAGCCTTGAGAATGGTAAAAAACTTCACATAGACTGGTTCCTGATGGATACCCCGGAGCTTGGTTTTGTAAACTCACTTGATGGCTACATAGACGGAATAGATATAGACAAGGCTATCGCCAGCGGCATATCTGCCCGCTATGTTTACGATTATCTCACGTTTAACCTTACGAACTATTTTTATATAGCGCTTGATGACCGGCAAAAACTTTTAACCAAAATGGATATGCAGGGCGATACCTCGCTGGAGTTTTCATTGGCGGCAGAAAAGCCGGAGGATGGCTCCGCTAAAACTTTGCGTATTAAAGGAGAGGCTGAGTTTAACCATATAACTATAGGGCGCGATGGCGAAACGATTGTGAGTGATCTATCTGGCAAAACTCCTTTCACCAAAACTCTCACCTTCGGGAGGATAAAAGATAATACGTCCAAAGCACCGGCTATCGCCCGTAATAAAAGTGTGCGCGAAACCTCATTCTTTGAATCTATCCGTAAAACTGGCGGCGCTCAAAAGAGCGTGACCGCAAAGTTCGTAAAGGCGGGGCCGGTTACACTTAACGAGATACTGCTCGATTTTTATTTCAAAGAGTCACGCCTTGGTATCGATTATTTTAAAACAGATATTTTAGGCGGGGGGCTAACAGGTTCTTTTCAGGTTAAACGTGACGGGGAACTTTACATTTTAAAGACGGCGGAAAACTTTGCGGGGCTTAACCTGCGCCACCTTATTAAAAAGGAGTTAGGTTTAACCGAAAAGGAGAGCGAGGTTGATGGTTCACTATCTATCGAAATATCTTTTGAAGGTGACGACAACGTGAAGGAGATCGATATCTACGGCATCAACGCGTTTTTGAGCCTTTCCAGAATCGGCACAAAAGCAATTGACCGGCTTTTGAAGTTTTTTGACCCTAAAGAGAGTTCCCCCGCCGTGGCATCTGCCAGAACGGTTTTAAAATTTGCAAAACCATCAAAAGTGGACATCGCCATAAAACGGGGCAACCTCTCTGTCTCTATGGATCTCGAATATGCCCCGCTACTTGGCGGTGTAAAAGTAAAAATGCCGATAATAAAACGTGCGCCAATAAACAGCCTTGCAAATTTTTCTGCCATTAAAAAGCAACTTGCAAAACTCTCTGCCCTGAAAACAGCCATGCGAGCCGTTGGCGCTACACACATGTTTATAGATGAAGATGGCGCTGTAAAACTGCAATAGCGCCCACTGCTCCCACCTTTAGAACTTGACAGGAAACCGCTCCCCGTTTATTCTGAATTCAGCGGTCGCACAGGTGGAACAGCCACTCTTTATATTGAAATTAAAGGAGTTATACTTATGGTCTACTGCATATACAAAGTCAATTCAACCGGTGAATATTCTTACGACGTAGACACAAAATTCCCTAACTCCACCCGGCAGGGCTACACTATTTTAGAATGTGGGCTGAAAACCCGCAAAGAGGCAGATGCAAGGTTATCCGAAGTTAAAAAAGAGCAGGCAGGCAAATAGCCGATCTGTAAGAAAACGCCCCTTACACAAAAACTTTCTTGCACACACCCTCTATCATCGTTGACTTTTCATCCTGATTAAGCTAACGTATCATGCTTTTCAGTCCGGATTAGCTATTTTTTCATGTACATACAGGAGGGTTAAACCATGGCCAAGGTACTCGAAGGCCCGGGAATGGAAATCTTTAACAAATGGGGCATCAGAACTCCCCGTCATGTTGTCATTTCCACTTCCGAACAGATTGAATCACTCGTCCAGTCTAACCAGTGGATGCGAGAGTGCAAAATGGTTGTCAAAGCCCACGAGGCTTTGGGCTCTCGCATGAAGTTGGGTCTTGTTAAAATCGACCTTGATATAGATCAGGCAGTTTTGGCGGCTAAAGAAATTCTTGGCCGCGAGGTACATGGGCTTGTTATTTCGCAAGTCATTATTGCCGAAATGCTTGCGCACGACGAAGAATATTATCTTGCCGTAACGTCAAACCGCGAAGGTGCGGAAATTTTAATGGCAAAATTCGGCGGCATCGAAGTTGAAGAAAACTGGGAGAAAATCGCCAGAACATTTGTTGAAGTCGGCGAGAAGCCAACCGATAGCCAGCTTGAAAAATGCGCGACCGACGCAGGCTTTGCAGGCGAGCTTATAGAGAAGATGAAAAAATTCGCTTCACGTCTCTATGAATGCTACGACAACGAAGATGGCAACTACATGGAGATTAACCCTCTTATTATAAATCCTAACGACGGAAAACTTTGCGCACTAGACGCCGTTATCATTCTTGATGGCGACGCCAAGTTCCGCCATCCGGACTGGAACTTTTCGTTTGCCTCCGAGTTCGGCAGGTCATACACCGAAGCCGAAGAGCAGATAATGGAAATCGACAGCCGCGTTAAAGGCTCTGTAAAACTTATAGAGATACCGGGCGGTAAAGTTGCCCTTCTGCCGGCAGGTGGCGGCGCTTCTGTTTTTTATTCCGACGCGGTTATCGCCATGGGTGGCACCATTGCCAACTATTCTGAATATTCAGGCGACCCCCCCGCATGGGCGGTTGAAGCGCTAACAGACAAGGTCTGCTCGCTCCCTGGTATAACGGATATTATCGTTGGCGGTGCAATTGCAAACTTTACCGATGTTAAAGCCACTTTCACCGGCATTATCTCAGGATTCAGAAAAGCCAAGGAACAGGGCAAACTTGATAACGTAAAAATCTGGGTGCGCCGTGGCGGGCCGAACGAAGCCGTTGGCTTAGAGTCTATGCGTAAACTTCTTGACGAAGGTTTTGACATTCATGTTTACGACAGGTACACACCCCTGACGGACATAGCCAAGTTCGCTTTAAAAGGGGAGGACAACTAAGATGAGCATAGTAGCTAACGAAAATACGAGAGTTGTAATCATGGGCGGCCCGGCCGCTGTTTCCGCCGCTAAACGGATGGCGGAGTTTTCTTACCTTTGCAGGCAGGAATTCCAGGTAACGGCTTTTGTTTTTCCGCCAGACGCGGGCAAGACGGCAGAGGTTCCTTTTGGTTCGCAGTTCCTTGCCATTCCGATTTACAAAACGTTGGAAGAAGTTACAACCGCACACCCTGAAACAAACACGTGTCTCGTTTACATCGCCCCTAACCGTGCCTATAAAGGATGCATGGAGGCTTTGGATAATGACAACATAAAGTTTGTTTCGATGATTACCGAAGGCGTGCCTGAGAGAGACGCGAAACTTCTTATCAAACATTCCAAAAAGGTTGGCAAGCTTTTAAACGGCCCGTCGTCTATCGGCGTTGTTTCAGCCGGTAAAAGCCGCTTGGGCGTTATTGGTGGCGAGTATCACAATTTAAAGCTCTCCAAACTTTATCGCCCCGGTTCTTTTGGTGTGTTAACCAAATCTGGCGGACTATCCAACGAAATTATGTGGCTCGTGTCCCAGTTTGCAGACGGCGTTACAACAACAGTCGGCATTGGTGGCGACACATATCCTTGCACCGATTTTGTAACTTACTTAGAAGAGTTCGAAAAAGACCCGGACACGAAATCCGTTATCATCGTTGGCGAAATGGGTGGTGATCTGGAAGAAAAAGCGGCCGAGTGGTATGCCGCTAAACCGCGCAGGATAAAACTTATCGCGGTTGTTTCCGGTTTCTGTCAGGAATCGCTTCCGAAGGGGATGAAGTTCGGCCATGCTGGCGCCAAAGAAGGAAAGCAGGGCGAAGGTAGCGCACGCGCTAAAAGCGATCTGCTCAAAAAGGCGGGCGTTATTGTTCCCTCAACTTTTGGTGACTTAGGCGAAACGATCAAGAAAACCTATGAGGACCTGAAAGCTACGGGCCAGGCGGCGGTGGTAAAAGATATTTCGCCTTCCGATTTGCCAGACCTGCCGCTTCGGGTTGAAGAAGCCCTTACCGCAGGCGACGTTCAGGTTCAGCCGCTTTTCAAAAGCACGATAAGCGATGATCGTGGCGAAGAACCTTTATATTGCGGCTATCCGGCATCCGAGCTTATTCAGAAAGGATACGACGTCCCGCACGTCATTGGGCTTCTTTGGAACAAAAAGCTTTTGTCCAACAGCGAAGCGGAAATTGTAAAACGTATCCTTATGTTGGCGGCCGATCATGGCCCTTGCGTCTCTGGCGCTTTTGCCACCATCATGGCGGCGTGTGCCGGTATTGGCATGTCACAATCTGTCGCGGCGGGCCTCATAATGATCGGGCCGAGGTTTGGCGGCGCAGTCACCGGAGCGGCTACGCATTTCCGCTATGGATTGCAGAACTACCCAAATGACGTTCCCGGCTTCCTCTCATACATGAAGAAGAACGTGGGGCCCGTGCCGGGTATCGGACACCGTGTAAAGTCTCTTAAGAACCCGGACAAGCGCGTTGAGGAGCTTAAGCGATCTGTTAAGGAACTTGGTTTAAGAACCCCGACCCTTGACTACGCGCTCTCCGTTGAAGCTGTGACTACTACAAAGAAGGATAACCTTATCCTTAACGTAGATGGTTGTATCGCCTGTGTGCTGGTTGATTTAGGGTTCCCGGCAGAGTCTTTGAACGGCTTTTTCGTTCTGGCCCGTACTATCGGCATGATCGGCCACTGGTGCGACCAGAAACGTGAAGATGGCAAGCTTATAAGGATGTATAATTACCTTGTAAACTTTGCGGTTTCACGCAGGAAAGAAGTTCCTGAACGCCAAAAATAGTTTTTGGCACCGCTTTTGAGCAGTTAATAAGGACCCGGTCGCTTAACAGGTGGCCGGGTCTTTTTTTTGGGATATTTTTTTAAACCTATTTGACAAATACGCCTTTCGGGCTTACATAATCACCAGGGCTCTTGGTAATGCCCTTCTTTTGTGCGATGTGGTGTCCGGGTAATTTTATTTAAAACCGGCCCTGGTCAAGGGCGCGTCTAGGTTTGACGCAGTTGGAAATAAATAAAAACACTTTACCCGGGCGCCTTTTTGTATCAGCGGTCGGAGTGTGCGAATCACCGCAGGTTTGCTTTGGGGCGACCTTTGAGGGCTAGTATGAATTTGCCCCCGTGCGCCCAAAAGTGACTCTGTGTAAAGGCTGTGCACCGGTGCGTGATAAAATCATGGCACCCAATGCTAAGGGTTGCGACGCAGGGTTCTTTAAAAGTGCACCGGTGTAAATGGTGCCCTGGCCCGGACTCGAACCGGGACGGGAGTTATCCCACCACCCCCTCAAGATGGCGTGTCTACCAATTCCACCACCAGGGCGCTATTTTTATGCGCGTGAAACGAGAGGTTATTATAAGGGGATCGGCTTATATGTCCACAAAATTTTTTAATAACCTGTTTTCAGGTCATAGATTCGATACGTTCCTGCGGAGTTATGATCTCTGTCAGCCTCACGCCAAATTTTTCGTTTATTACAACAACCTCGCCTTTTGCCACCAGCTTTTCGTTAACCAGTATCTCAAGCGGCTCACCCACCAGCTTGCTAAGCTCAATAACGGAACCTTGCCCAAGTTGCAAAAGGTCGTTTATAAGCATCTTCGTGCGCCCCAGCTCAACCGATACCTGCAGTGGTATATCGAGAATCCTCTCAACTTCGCTGGAAACCGGCACAGAAGCTTCCTCTGCCTCATCTTCGCCATCATCCGGCGTTTCAGAATCAGGAGCAGGAGAGGGGCTTGAGTCCGCCTCACCGCCTCCCTCGCCACCGCTTGCCTTTCGCAACATATCTTTTTGTTGCGCCAAATCTTCTGCCGCCGCGGCCCAAAGGTCTTCTTCGTTTTCTGTGCTTAGTTCATCATCAGCCATTGCTTGTTCCCGAATTGTTTATTAATTTTGTTCGGCTTTTTCAATTTCAGGCATCACAGGCTCCACCTTGCTGGAACCCGCCCTTGGAATAACCTTTGTAAGTTTAACCGCCTTGTTGCCTTTAACTACACCCGGCACCCCCATAAATTTCATAATACCGCCAACGCTTATCGCCATTTCATCATCCACATCGTTATCAAGTGCGATTACGTCGCCAACTTTCATACTTATAAAATCCCGGCTCAGTACCTTTGCGCCACCTAACTCCACAACCACCTCGACGTTAGCCTCCGAAAGCCTCTGCTTAAGCCTTCTTATCCATGCCTGATCCACCTCAAGCTGGTCGCTCTGGAAGCCTGCACGCAGTTTGCCAATTATAGGTTCTATGGTGGAATATGGTAGGCAAACCGTTAAGGTTCCGTTTATCTGGTCCAGCTCAACCTCGAACATAACCACAACCACAACATCGGTTGGCGGGACGATGGCGGCAAACTGCGGGTTAACCTCGGACCTCACAAAGCTCATCCTTACGTTATGAACCGGTATCCACGCCTGCTCCATATCCTCTAAAACCATATGGACGACTTTTTTAATCATCCTCTGCTCGATGGCGGTAAAATCACGCCCTTCGATTTTCATTTTTGATTCACCGGTACCGCCGAAGAAAGTGTCTACCAGCGCAAAAACAAGCTTGGATTCAGCCACAAGAAGCGCAAACCCGCGCAGTGGCTCTATCCTGAAAATGTGAAGCGAAGCCGGAACGGGAAGCGATTTTACAAACTCGCCAAACTTAACGGTGTCGGTAGAAACGGCAGAGACGTCTAGTACCTTGCGCAGTGCAGAAGAGAGAGAGTTGCGAAACAGCCTTGAAAAACGCTGGTTTATGATGTCAAGCGTAGGCATCCTGCCACGGATAATACGCTCCTGGCTCGTGAGGTCGTAGGCTACTATGCCGGAATCGTCGGCAACATATTCGGCCTCGGTCTCAATCTCGCCGTCGGAAACACCCCGTAACAGGGCGTCAACTTCTTCTTGCGACAGAACCTGGCTCATAGCCCTATTTCCTTTAAAAACCGTAAGTTACTCACGTTATTGTACCACGAACTCTGTAAAAAACAGATCACGCACAACACCTGTGCTTACTATTGCGTTAACCCTTTTGATTAGCTCCATTTTAAGGTCATACTTACCCTGCACCGTTAATATTTCTTCAGGCGTTTTGCTGGATAATACCGTGATAACGGAGTCCTTTATCTGTGGCCCACGGTTCTTTATTTCCTCTGCAACACCTTCGGTGGAAAGCTGTAACACTACAACCACCTTAAGATATCTGTTCGCATCACCTGCCAGATTAACTATGAATGGGTCAAGCTCATGCGTTACGCCAAGTGAAGAATCGTTCTGCGCCGTATCTTCCACAGCCACCTCATCTGCCGGCTTTGCGCCCTCGGTTCCGTCTCCCTTTAAAAGAAGGAAATAAGCGGCCGCACCACCTGCAATAATCAGAACGAGAAGGGCAATGATGATGATTTTCATCTTTCCTCCTCCTCCGCCTCCTCCTCCCCCCGACGGCGCGGCTCCCGCATCTTCCACCTCTTCTATGACTTCTTCTTCAGCCATGCCTCAATCCTCCATGGTTTGAAATCATTTTTCCGCCGCCTGCACGAGGATTATATCTATCCTGCGGTTGCGGGCGCGGTAATTATCACTTAAGTTCCGCACAAGCGGCTTTGTGTCTCCATACCCTATGGCTCGGAGCCTCTCGGCCGTTATCGGCGTTTCGTCTATGAAAAACTGCATAACGCTCGCCGCTCTCGTAGCGGAAAGTTCCCAGTTAGACGGAAAACGGCGCGTAGAGATAGGAACATTGTCTGTGTGCCCTTCTATCACAAACATAGTATCTGAAAATCTCATCACCGAGCTTAATCTGCGTAGCGCAGGTTTAAGTTTAGGGCTCATTTTAGCTGATCCGGGCGCAAAAAGGGACTCGCCAGGCAATGAGAAAACAAGGCTAGGCCCGCGTTTTTTAATTGTCACGCCAGAAATCAGCAATGCATTCAAGACACTTTTATATTCCGGCACAAAACTTTTATCTTTTCTATCTGCCTGTTGCGACTGCAAAAACTCAAGAAACTTTTTAAGTTCAATGGGCCGCACATGAACCAGGCGTTGCTGGGAAGGCCGATCCATAGGCATAGATTCCGTAAGCATCAACGGGCCGGCACCACCTACGAAGGCTGTAAACATATCTTTTAACGTTTTGTCGTCAATCGCCGACATCGAAAACATAAGAACAAAAAAAGTAAGCATGAGAGACAGAAGATCGCCGAATGTCACCATCCAGAACTCGCTGTCGAAGTCCTCAATCTCTTTTTTCTTCTTTTTCTTCTGCGCAACAGCTATAGCCATTACATTTCCTCTTTTATGAACTTAACGACCCAAGCCTGTAAACTATCCGTATATGGTCGTTCGCCAGTATACGAGCCTGCGTATCTTCCGGCAGGGTGGCAAACAGAGCGCCATATCCTGCAATTGAAACCCGTTTTTTATTCACTTTTCCGCTTTTTATAAGCTTTCGCGCCACAAACCCGGATCTTGCTATCGTAAGGTCCACAGGTGTGGCAAAACTCTTGCTCCATGCAATTTTTTCACTCGTGTAAGACTCGACTGAAAAACGCCCCGGAAGCCTTTTAACAAGGTCCGCAAGAGCGGCTAAAAGCTCACCACCTTTTGGTGTAAGGCGCACTGTTCCTTCATCAAACAAAAGGTCGCTTTGTAAAGTCAGTTCAAGCCCGCCTTTGCTTATTACGCTTTGGGTTTTTTTTCCCATATTTTCTGCGACCACGAATTGCTCAAACTTGTCGAGCATCATGCTCATTGTCATCTGCTTGTCGGTTACAGGCGAATATTTAGCCACAACGCCTTTCGCCCCTTTGGGGAGCGACATCGGCGATATGCCACCCTGAAGAGCGCCTAACGTACCGATAAGGGAACCTAACGCCGCCTTGCGTTTAGGGTCGGATGGAACGGAGAGAGAATTTAACACGATGAAAAACGCAAGAATAATCATCATGAGCGTAACGTTCATCAGGTTCTGCATGTCGCCGCGCTCGCTTTTAAGCGATGTATGTCGTTTACAGAACATCATCAGTCAAACTGGCTCTCTCTTAGTTTCGGTAGCAAGAACACATGCAGTTTCTGTTCGATTATCCTGGGGTTGTCGCCAGTGGCGATAGATACTATCCCCTCTGTCATCAGTTCCTTAATCATTACCTCGTCTGAACTTCTTTTCTTTAACTTTCCGGCCATTGGCAGAAAAACAAGGTTCGCCAGCAAAGCGCCATAAAATGTTGTTATAAGCGCAATAGCCATAGACGGGCCGATGGTGGAAGGGTCGTCGAGCTTCTGGAGCATAAGAACCAGGCCAACAAGCGTTCCTATCATGCCGAAAGCCGGAAGGAACGTTCCGAAAGTTAGCGCCATATCGGCACCTATTCGGTGGCGCTCCTTTATATACTCAACTTCCGTCTCAAGTATTTTCATGATGACCTGCGGTTCTGCTCCATCGATGGCAAGCTGAATCCCCTTGCTCATAAACGGATCGCTAATATCGGCAGTCACCGATTGCAAAGCCAATATACCGTCTCTTCTCGCGGTGCTGGCATAATCAACAAGCTTGGGGATAACTTCTTTTGGCGACACTGCCTTATAAAGCAACGTGTTTTTCAAAACGCCTATCATGGCAATCACGTCGGACATCGGGTAGTTAACCATAATGGCGGCACCGGCACCGCCCACAACAATGAGAAGCGACGGAACGCTGACAAAATATATTATCTGCTCCGCGCCAATGGCGACGAAAATCAGCCCTAAACCACCAACGATGCCAATAACTGTGGCTATATCCATAAAATCAGGTTCCCTGGGTCACACTTGTTCAATTATTATAGAGCAATATTGATACCACTTGAATTTTACACTCAAAGCGTCAACGAATTGACACTACTCGCTTTATATACAACACATTATACCTCTTATCTCTTAACGGATAATCGGATATAAATATAAAGAAAAATCAGAGAGCCGATAACTTATATAGAGCCGGCACCAGCCGGGATTTTTGAAATTTCATCTTTTAACAGTTGCACGAAAACCGGGTCAAGCCCCTCCTCGCCCCTGTTGCCACTTTTGGTTATCGCGGACCTTACACCAAGAAAATCTGGGCGGATATCTTTTGCAAGTTTTATATGGCTTATATTTATCGACCCTGCAAGCGCGGTCATCAGCCGTAATCCTCGCGCCTTCTCCATGACGGCACCAAGGTCGGCCACACTCATGCTGTCAAAAACCGAACGCCCGTTTTTATAACAAGTGTCAATAAGTATTCCATCTATTCCGGCTCGTTTTGAAATATCGGGCAGATCAAACGGAGTTATCAACGCTTTTTTGTCATCGGAATATGCCGCTGAAACTATTTTTACAGATGGTGGAACCTTGTTACGCAACATTTTCAGAATAGCAACAGCATCTTTGGGAGACACGAAACTTACGGAGATTTTAAGAATATCGGCCCCGCTGAAAACCATTTCTTCAGCCAAGCATAACTTTTCTTTTATATCGGCTCCGGCATCCCCCAGCGCTACCGATACAGGTTGTCCTTCAGCCAGCTTTTTCACTTCGGCAACAGTCTGAGAGGTGGGAGGCCCAAGCGGCCCTTTCGCCGGGTCCTTTACGTCTATAACGTCGGCTAAATCTTTTACGACCGCCACTTCACGAGCAGAAATAACGGTCGCGAGCAGACGCATGAAAGGTAAGTTAAACGCCGGTAACGTGGTATCCGCCATCGACAAAGAAGACTTCACCCGTTGTTGCCGTCGATAAATCAGAGAGCATATAAAGGCCCGCGTTGCCGACCTCATCAAGCGTAACGTTTCTTCCAAGCGGAGCGCGTTCCAGCCCCCGGTTTAACATCTCTTTAAAATTCGATATACCGGCAGACGCAAGCGTTTTCATAGCTCCTGCGGAAATAGCGTTTACGCGAATATTTTTTGGCCCAAGGTCAACGGCCAAATAGCGTACAGAAGCTTCAAGTGCGGCTTTGGCAACACCCATCACGTTATAGTTAGTAATAACTTTCTGCGCTCCGTAAAAGGAGAGTGTAAGGATTGAGCCACCATCCGGCATCATCTCTGCCGAACGCCTTGAGAGCGCCGTAAGGGAATAGGCGGAGATATCCATGGTGTTTAGAAAGTTTTCACGGCTTGTGTTGCTAAACGCCCCTTTAAGCTCATTTTTATCAGAAAAGGCCACGCCGTGTACGATAAAATCTATCGTCCCGAAATGCTCTTTTAACTTTTCAAAAACCTCGTCCATTTGGGCATCGTCGGTCACATCCATTTTATGCACGAATGTGGAGCCAACAGATTCAGCCAGCGGTGTTACTCTTTTTTCAAGCTGGTCAAGAGCGTATGTGAAAGCAAGCTCGGCACCTTCACGGGCGGCGGCGCGGGCTATTCCCCAAGCGATACTCCGCTCGTTGGCCACTCCCACGATAAGGCCTTTTTTTCCTTCCATAATACCCATGCTTCTTTTTTCCCCTTCATATGATGCATATCATGCGCAAACGGCGCATATCAAAAATTTATATCGAAAGTTTTTCCCGCACCTTGTCCATAAGCTCTTTGTTAATTATTTTGTAAAACAGGAGGTAATCATGCAACCTGTAAACGTTTTGCTCATCCAGCGCACTTTTAAGGTTTTCTTCCTTAATTTTCTTTTTGGTCAAAAGCCAGTCACCCAGCCTTAAAGCATTTACTCTTTTTGAAAAAAGTTTGGAAAAACTGTCTCGCGTCATTATCCCAAGTTTGGAGAGGGCGGACACAAGGTTCGTAGACGCCTCTTCGTGTGATTTTATAGCTTCGAATTGCTCCTGGGTTAAAAACCCCTCAACCACAAGCCTTTCACAAAAGGCGTGATACATATCGTTGTTTTCCTTAAAAAACTGATCCAGAACATCTTTTTCTATATATTTTCGATCAACAAGGATGTCTCCTAAATATCTTTTACCGCCCTCTTCAAACCTGTTACGCTCTTTTAAAAAATCGTTCAGTTGATCGACCGTCATTTTATTGTTGCGTATAAGAACCTTGGCAAGTTTTACCTCTCTGGGATCCAGGCTGTCGGTGCTGTATTTCGCCCCTTCGATCATCAATAAATCCTTCGATATATAGAAACTGGATAAATTCTATTTTAGTCTACCCTTTAACAACAGGGGCAGGAAAGAAAATATGGCCCTTAACCTAAACTGCCACAAAGGTGCGGAACGCAACCACAAGGGAAAACCCAAACAAAAGGCCAAGTATAAGCTCCGAATAGCCGATTTTCATAGGGTCGGTTAAAGGAGTCTTTCTCGTAATTATACGTCCATTGGCAAAAGTAGCCAAAAGAAATGGCAAAAAAGCGTAAAACGGCACAGAACCACCGGAGATAACGATAATAAGCAGAACCAGCCCTAAAGCCACAGCGTGATACAAAAGCTGTTTTTGAAACCACACGGCCCGCTCTTTTATATTCTCGATCCACACGCCGCTCCTGAGGCCGGAGAGAACCCGCCTTGCCATGAACGTCCTGTCAAGAAACCAGATGGCACAAAGGAAATATAAAAATATGGATGAGCCGGGTATAAAACCGTTCTGGACGTATGAACCCGCCAGGGCGGTTAAAGCCAGCCCGAAAACTCCAACGACTTCTATGAAAAGTTCTCTCTGCACCCGGGCCATGGCGGACCACAACTTAAGGACGGTGAGCAGAACGCCAGGAATAAAAAACCAGGCGAGCCCGCTTCTCTCATACACCGTAATCAAAAGAAGCGCAGGAACCAGCAGGAACAGGGAATATATAACTAACCACGCCGCAAAACGGCTTCTCACACCTCCCGCCGGAGGTTTTATGAGCATTCGTAAAGGCTCAAGGAAAAAAATCCCGGCGACTGCGGAGATAATCAAAAGTAAAAGGGCGAAACCGCTCACACCACCCGCTACCGGGTTCACAAAAGACCCTGCCAGAAGCGGAATTAAAAGAGCCGGCCACACGCCATGCTCTTTCGGGATGACAGGCTTTCCAATCACGGACATAATAAACCTTCCAAAAACAACTAAAACAAGCCATAAGGATATACTGCCAAACGGACAAACGGTATATGACTTAAGTCAAAGGGAGAGGATCTAAATGAGCAGACTTGAAAAAAAGGACTTTTGCGAAAAAATTCGTGAAATTGAGCTTTTGGTACTGGACGTCGATGGCGTTTTGACCGATGGCAAAATCACCTATAATGAGGAAGGTGTTGAATTTAAAAGTTTTGACGTAAAAGACGGGCATGGCATAGTGCTGGCGCGCGAAGCCGGCCTTAAACTTGCGCTTGTTTCCGGGCGAGTTTCCAAGGTAACTCAGATAAGGGCCAACAACCTGAAAATAAAAACCGTGCGCCAAGGTATAAGGAAAAAAGACAATGCACTTCGCAAACTGGCGGATGAACTTGAAGTTGACCTCTCAAAAGTGGCGTTTATGGGAGACGACGTAATAGACATTCCCGCCATGAAAATTTCGGGGCTTTCCATCGCCGTGGCAGACGCTCACGAAAAAGTTATTCAGGCAGGAAATTGGGTTACAACACGTTGTGGCGGCAATGGAGCCGTGAGAGAAGTCCTGGATTTCTGGTTAGAGGCAAGATCGTAACAAAACGGCCCAAATATAACTGTCTGACTTTTAAGCATATCCCCTTGTTCGCTTTATAAAAAAAACATTTTTGTTGTTTCTTTTTAAGCCAATGTGTATCATCCTATCATAATTTCCTACCCTTATAAGCGCCCTTATAAGCTTGCATATCTGGTCCTTTTACTATTTAGGAGTGTTGGTTTGCTGGACAAAGAAAGAAAACGAATAATCATACAGAAGATTCTGGATCTTCCTACGCTTCCAACCACTCTGCTAAAAATAATAAAAATAGCAGAAAACGAAAACTCTACGGCGGCAGATTTGGCCGAGGTAATATCCAAGGACCAGTCGATAAGCTCAACCGTATTAAAACTTGTTAACTCGGCTTTTTATGGTCACATGCGCCAGGTTTCATCGATACATCACGCTATAGTTATATTAGGTTTCCAAACCGTAAAAGCTCTCTCTCTTGGCGTGTCCGTTTTTAAATCCACCCCCACAAAAGGAAAACCTGCGTTTGACCGCAACCTTTTCTGGATTCACTCCATCGGCGTTGCAACCATTGCACAATGCATTATGGAAAAAACTCCAAACCAGGGCAACTTCGATAAAGACACCGTTTTCCTCTCCGGTCTTCTGCACGATCTCGGCAAAGTAGTTTTTGACAATTTTTTCACAGACGAGTATCAGGGCGTAGCTAAAACCGCGATGGACGAAGGGCGATGGATAGGGGCCGTTGAAAAAGAGAGCCTTGAAATGGATCATTCGGAATCCGGTTTTTATCTTGCAGAAAAATGGCAGTTTCCCGCAGATGTCATAGCCGGTATAAAACATCACCATAACCTGGGCTCAAACCCATCTGACAGAATGAGAATGCCGGCACTCGTTAACATGGCCGATTACTGTTGCAGAAAAATGCGTTTAGGATCGGGCGGTGACATGGAAGAAGTTCCACTTAACCCAGTTGCCCTCAAGCTATGGAACATTACTGAGGACGTACTCGACGAAGTTATAGAAGAGATGGAAAAAAGCCGTGACGCCATTGAAGAATTCACATTCGTACAACAGGCATGAGTAAGGGTGATTCGCAGGACAACCTGCTGGAAAGCATACGCCGTGAACGTGACATGTATGCCGACACTCTCGCGCTATCGAACGCCGCGTTTAAAGAGAAGGTAAAAGAGCTTTCCATTAACAAGCGTATAGGAGACTCTATGCGCTGGAACCTTGACAGGCGCAGGATATGCACAGAGATTGTGGACATAATAGTAGATGAAACCATTTGTGAAAACTGCTCCCTTTGGCTAATCGACCCGGACACGGGGGAGATGGAACTTGTCGCCGCTAAAGGACAAAAAGATAGCGAAGCAAGTTTTTACGGTTCAGGTGAATGGAACTCGTCGCAATTCAAGTTCTATGCAGGAGTTATAGGGCGTGTAGCCAAAACTGGAAAACCGTTGTTGATAAGCGACGTTACCAAAAACAACGTTTTCATTAATGCCAAAGCGCATAAGGCAGGAGACGTTACATCGCTTCTCTGCCTTCCTATCAAGGGAGAGGAAAACGTGATGGGCATTGTGAACATGTCGCATCCTGACGTTGGGGCCTTTACGAGAGAGGATGAGCTTTCACTTTCACTCATTACCAATCAGGCCTCGTTGGCTTTTGCAAGCCTGCTCATGTTTGAACGCCTGCAAAACTTCAACGAAAGGTTGGAACAAAAAGTAGATACGCGCACACGCGAGCTTAAATTTTCTGAAAACAAATATCGCTCTTTTACCGAACATGCCGGTGACGCCATTTTCGTTGTTGGGCGTAAAAGCAAAATCATAGAAGAAGCAAACGGGCGCGCATGTGGTTATACAGGTTATGAAAAGTCCGAGCTGGTCGGGCAAGACATACGCTTCCTTTTCGACGACAAAACGAAAATGTTTTTTGATGGCATCCTGCTAGAAGGCCATGGCCGCCTTGAAGGCAAGTCTTTAAGAAAAGGAGACGGCTCCGAAATATTTGTGGATGTAACGGTAAACACAATTACAACGCAAACGGGCGAAGTCGCCCATCTTATTATTCGAGACGTAACGCACAGGCTAAGCCTCGAAGCAAAACTTAGAGATTACTCAGAACATTTAGAAGACCTGGTTGCCAAAAGAACAGAAGAGTTAAGAGAAGCACAGGGCGAGCTTCTCCAGGCAAGCAAAATGGCGGCCCTGGGCGAGATGGCCTCTGGCGTGGCTCACGAAATAAACAACCCGTTGGCGGTTATCAGAGGATATGCGGAAAATATCGTTGATAACATGAAACGCAGAGGCAACGACCAGGAAACCATTGAAGACCTGGAAGACTCGCTCTACACCATAATCACCCAGGCGGATAAATGCGACAAACTTACAAGCACATTACTGGGACTTGCCAGAAGACAGGAAATGGTTGTGGCCCAGGTGAATCTGGCCCAGGTTATAGGGCAGTCGATACATTTCACCTCATACAAGGCCAAGGGGAGGGACATAACAATTGAAAAACATATCCCCGATGACCTGCCGGAAATCAGAAGCGATGCCAACATGCTGGAACAAATTTTGATAAACCTTTACAACAACGCTTTAGACGCTGTTGGCGATGTAGGCTCTGTTACTACAAACGCAAAGGCCAGCGGCAGTAATGTGACCATAACCGTAAAGGACAACGGGCCGGGAATATCGGCTGAAGATATAAAAAAGATATTCACGCCGTTTTTTACAACAAAACCTCTTGGCGAAGGAACGGGGCTGGGGCTCCCCATGTGCCAGAGGCTCGCACGAAGGCTAAGAGGTCGTCTTTCCGTAAACTCAACTCCGGGTGCCGGAGCTACATTTACGATAGAACTTCCACTGGATATTAATTTAAACAATAACTGAACATGTATGTATTGATGACGAGGGGTTTTGAACATGATGGATAGCCGTAAAATTCAACTATTGGTCGTTGATGATGATGAAGCTTTCAGGGAGCTTTTAATCCGGCGCTTTAGTAAAACAGAGTTCGAGGTTGTGGCTTGCGAATCTGGCGAAGAAGCGCTTGAAATAGCCAACCAAAGAGAGTTTGACATCGGGCTTTTAGACATCATGATGCCGGGCATTTCCGGCATAGACCTCCTGCGTGAAATAAAAATGATTCATCAGGAATTCGAGGCGGTCATTATTACGGGCCAGGCCACCGTTGATTCCGCAATAGAATCGATGCGCCTTGGGGCTTTTGATTATCTTGCCAAACCTTGCAAACTTTTTGAACTTGAACTTATTATCCGCAAGGCGTTTGAAACAAAAATGCTTCGCGAGCAAAATAGCAAGCTTAGGGAAGGCATTAAAAGACGAATTAAATCTTACAGGTTAAGAGGTTCTTCTGAAGCCATTCGCTCTATCAGGGAACAGGTCGGGTTAGTTTCGTCCGCCACGGGCCCCGTGCTGATAGCGGGCGAAAACGGTGCGGGCAAAGAAGCGGTTGCGATAAGTGTGCATCAATCATCAAACAGAAAAGACAACCCTTTTGTCGCGGTCAATTGCGGTGTGCTAAAAGAAGCGGCGCTTGAGGTGGAGCTTTTCGGGCACGAAGCAAACGCTTTTGTTGGAGCCGGCCCACAAAAACGGGGGCTTATTGAAAATACCGACGGCGGAACGGTTATGTTAAAAGAAATAGAACAGGTTCCATCATCGTTTCAGGTGAAACTGCTTCACTTTCTGGATACGGGAGAATTTCGGCGCGTTGGTGGCCATGTAGATATTTTTGCCGATACACGTCTTATCCTATCCACCTCCGAAGACCTTTTAGCTCTCACAAAACGTGGCATGTTCCGCGATGATTTTTATTATAAAATATCAACGTTGGCTATAAACGTGCCACCATTGCGCGACCGTAAAGAAGACATACCGGAACTTGCTAACGAGGTTTTAGCTTCCGGCAACGGTGTTGCACAAAAACGCCTGGCTAAAAAAGCGGTGGAAGCGCTTTTAAATTACAACTGGCCGGGCAATGTGCGAGAGCTTTCAAACGTTTTGGAACGGGCGGCTGTATTATCTAACAAAAACGTGATCCAAATGAAAGACCTGCCGCTGAACTTTGAGAAAAAATCGAAAGCCAGCAAAATAAGACACCTGATGAGCTTAAACGAGATAGAAAAAGAACATATTCTTTTCGTTCTCGACACGGTAAACGGCAACATTTCCAGGGCGGCGAAAATCCTTGGTGTGTCGCGCCCCAAACTTTACAGAAAAATAGAAAAGTATCGCGCGGGCGCATCGGTGTAGACACCTCTACATCGGTGTAATGGCACGGTAGCTTGCAAACTACCGTGCGCTTTTCACCTTGGCCTGCGTAACTAAAACGCTGCGTCTATACCAACAAGCAGATACCCTTCCTGCGTTTCATGCCCAACAAAATCAGCATCGTCGTCCTTTTGCAGAAAATCAACATTTCCTTCAATAAGGCCTTTAACGTTTGTCATGAAGTAGTAAGAGACAGTTTTATCGGTGGCGATATAATCGACCCCCGCAAAACCGCCAAACCATTCGTAGGTTTTATTTTCGTCTATAAACCCGTCCCACTGGTTCCAGAGCCCCTGCGCATACCAAAAGAGTGTTTCATCGAAGTTGCCGGAGAGGTCAACGCCATACACAACCTTGTCGGTATCCCGGTCTCCGGACGAGCCGCCAACCGGCCCCGTAACATTTTTCTGTTCACCAGATAACCCGAACACACCAAATCTATAGAAAAACAGTTAATTAAAAATTCCCTTTAACGCATCCAGCCCTTGTTCCATCATTTTTTTCATCTCATCCCCTTTGCTCTCTTCTTGCGCTGGTTCTTCTTCGTCGGTAGCGGCATCAGTTTCGTCAGCCGGGCGTTCGCCCTCCTGCTCGTCTATCTCCCGCTCCATCTCTTTTCCGGCCTCCTGCACTTTTTCTCCGGTTTCGGGGTCTTTCAGGGTTTCCATCATCTTGCGGGCCATCTCACGATTCATGTCATCCTGCTCTTGCGAAAAAGTAACTTCCACACCATCCGGAACCTCAAACACCTCATCTGGCACCACAACATCTTTTTTAACTTCCGTCGCCACCATATTTGCCGTCATGCCCATTATCGAGCCTTCCTGTTTCAACACAACCGGCGTTCCGCTCATCTGATAAACAGTCATCCCCATAAAAGACACAATGTCGCACTCATACCCTAAATACTCGCCCGCCTTCGGCTTGAATGACCCGCCCATCTTCTGCATCATGCCAGCACCACTCATGCCCATTTTTTCTGCGTTTTTTTTCACAGTCTCTTTTTCTTCCGGCGTAAGCTTTTCGTACTCCTCTTTCATGAACTTCTGCGGGTTCGTCATTCTCGTTCCCGTCTTTTTGTCCATATCAATGGCAATTACGGTTTCAGGTGTCGTTATCTCAAGCGTGTTGGTAGACGTAGACATGAAGAGAACCTTCCCTTCGCTTTCATGCCGTTTTGACATCTCCATACCGCCTTTGCGGACATATAAAACCTCGCTCCCCTTCTCGTTACCCGTAACGTCATATTGGATAATTGCCGTTTTGAAAGGAAATTTTATTTTCCACAGATCGTCTTCCGCAAAGGAAAAACAGGTAGTTAGAACCAGGAACAAGGTTATGATTGTAAAAAAATGTCTAACTTTCATACAAAACCCCCAAGCTGAATGGCATTTTGATTCTGGCTTAATATAACCCTTTAAATATCAAGGTGCAACGGCAAAGCTCGCAAGCTTTTTTATATATTGACTTTGTACGAATTCTCATTTACTCTTAGAGTTTTTTGTCGACGGTTTAAAGTGTGGGCCGCTAGCTCAGTCGGTAGAGCAACTGCCTTTTAAGCAGTGGGTCGTTGGTTCAAATCCAACGCGGCTCACCATTTTTAGCATAAGTCGATAAAGGCCATTGCACAGTCAACGGTCGGTTTTATATAGTATTAGGTAATGAACGTCCCCATCGTCTAGAGGCCCAGGACACCGCCCTTTCACGGCGGCGACGCGGGTTCGACTCCCGCTGGGGACGCCATTTTTTTGTTGGCGCCGAGGTAGCTCAGTCGGTAGAGCAGTGGACTGAAAATCCTCGTGTCGGCGGTTCGATTCCGTCCCTCGGCACCATTTTAATTGCACTGCCGTCAGGCCATACACCCCATTAAAAAAGATAGAATTGCACTGCCGTCAGGCCATACACCCCATTAAAAAAGATAGAATTGCACTGCCGTCAGGCCATACACCCCATTAAAAAAGATAGAATTGCACTGCCGC
>UOGC01000027.1_pt1 | contig 26433 bp, 20 predicted proteins | sample 1988541 | NCBI WGS metagenome assembly UOGC01 (sample SAMEA4712194, study PRJEB27164) | hydrothermal vent metagenome | biome: marine basaltic hydrothermal vent biome; feature: marine hydrothermal vent; material: mineral | place: Pacific Ocean | collected 2011-06-14/2011-07-23 | depth 1689 m
CATAAAAGACCCTGCTGTTTTAAGAGCTATGGAATCGGTTAAACGGGAAAAATTTGTAGATTCTCATTACGCAGATTCCGCATACGCAGATATGCCGCTTCCCATCGCCTCAGGGCAGACAATAAGCCAGCCCTACATAGTGGCTGTAATGACCCAGGCGTTACGCCTCGAAGAAACGGACAAGGTGTTGGAGATAGGCACGGGGTCAGGATATCAGACGGCGATATTGGCCGAGATAGTTAATGCGGTATACAGCGTTGAAATAGTTAAAGGGCTTGCCAACTCGTCTGCCGCTCTGCTGGCTGAGTCTGGGTATGAAAACATAAAGGTTCTGCATGGCGACGGTTATATGGGCTGGCAGGAACATTCGCCTTTCGACAAAATTATTGTAACCTCTGCGGCTGGAAGAGTTCCACTCCCTTTGGAAAAACAGCTAAAGAATGGCGGAACGCTTATAATGCCGGTTGGCGGTATAGGCTCTCAAGAGCTTCTGCTTGGCATAAAACATGGCGAAAAAATGGAATATCGAGTGCTTATGATGGTAAGGTTTGTTCCCATGACCGGAAAAGCTGAAGAACAATGAAAAGATATGTTTGCGTTCATGGGCATTTCTATCAACCGCCGCGCGAAAACCCATGGCTAGAAGTTATAGAGGTGCAAGATTCCGCCTATCCTTTTCACGACTGGAACGAGCGGATAAACAGGGAGTGTTATGCGCCCAATACTGCCTCTCGCCTGCTTGATGACGGAGGGCGTATAAAAGGGATCGTTAATAATTTCGAAAAGATAAGCTTTAATGTCGGCCCTACGTTATTAAGCTGGCTCAAGGCAAAAGACCCCGTTACATACAAAAAGATAATTGATGCGGATAAAGCCAGCGTTACGGCGTATGGTGGGCACGGTTCCGCTATGGCCCAGTCTTATAACCATATAATAATGCCGCTTGCCACAGAGAGAGATAAAGAAACTCAAATTGTCTGGGGAATAGCCGATTTTAAAAGCCGCTTTGGAAGGGAGCCTGAAGGGATGTGGCTCTCCGAAACCGCGGTCGATAAAAAAACGTTGGAACTGCTCGCGGATAATGGAATTTTATTTACCGTATTATCGCAAAATCAGGCGGATGCCACTCGCATGGCAGGGGAAAATAATTGGCATGGTTTAGAAACGCCGATAGACCCCGCACGTTCATACGTTCAACCTCTGTCGGATGGCAAAAGCATATCGCTTTTTTTTTATGACGGGCCCATAAGCCAGGCGGTGGCATTTGAACGGCTTTTGTCTGACGGCGAAAAGTTTGCGGAGCGCTTGAAATCAGGTTTTTCCGACAAGCGCGACTGGCCACAGCTTTTGCATATCGCAACCGATGGCGAAACCTTTGGGCACCACCACAGCTTTGGTGAAATGGCGCTCACCTATGCCTTGAGCCGTTTTGAATGTTGCGATGAAACTCTACTTACGAATTATGGCGAATATCTTGCGCTGTACCCACCTGTGGTGGAAGTGGACATACATGAAAACTCGTCATGGTCATGCGTTCATGGTGTGGAGCGGTGGAGAAGCAACTGCGGATGCAACGTTGGAACGCCAGGGTTTAACCAGGAGTGGCGCGCGCCGTTACGCGAGGCGCTGGATTACCTTAAAAGCGAGTTGGATGCCGTGTTCGAGCGGGAAGGGGAACAGCTTTTTCATGACCCGTGGCTTGCCAGAAACAGGTATATCGAGGTTATTTTAGATCGTAGTAAAACCCTTGGCTTTTTGTCTGCCAATATGAAAAATGGCGAGTCGAACGACAAAAAAATACGCGCGATGAAACTGCTTGAGTTGCAGAGAAACAGCATGCTCATGTTTACATCGTGTGGATGGTTTTTTGATGACGTTTCAGGTATTGAGACGGTTCAGATTTTAAGATACGCCGCCCGCGCCATACAACTTTGCGCCGATGTTACGGGTAATTCTTTAGAAGAAAAATTTACCTCCATGCTAAGGGGTGCCAAAAGCAACATCCCTACATGCGGGACGGCAGAAGACCTTTACAGAACGTCTGCCATGCCGGAGATCGCCTCTCTTGAAAAGATTCTGGCGAACCATATTATCAGTAGAACGTTAATTCCCGGCTATACCTTGGGTCCGAGAGACCCATATATAGTGGAGGAATCTGACAGGGTTGACAATCGCCATGGTGACGCCTCTCTTGCAATTTCAAGAGCCCGCATTTTTTCGAGCATAACGTTAGAGGAAGAATTAGTGGTAATGGCAACTTTAAGGCTTGGGGCCACAGACGTTGCGTGTTACGCCATGGAAAACGGAGGAGAAAAGCCTTATGAATCGCTGGTAACGGAGATTGTTGCGGCATGGGAAAAACATGACGTTACCGAAATTATGCAAGTTTTGGAAAAGCATTTTAAGGGGCAAAGCTATTCGTTAAAAAATCTGTTTATGGAAAGCAGACGCACTGCGCTTAACACTCTTTTTGCAAGCCATATAAAAAGTTTTCATGATATATACGAAGACCTTTTCTGGAAACGCAAAGAGATGATGGGCTATTTTCTGGAAAGCAATGTTCCCGCTCCTTTGGAGTTTCGCATGGCGGCTCAATACATTTTGGAAAAAGAGCTTATAGCCACTGCCGCCGGCATCGGCAGTAACGGGTCTGCCGAAAAACTGGGCGACCTTATGGCGGAAACGAAAAAGTGGAACGTGGAAGTTAACCTTCAGCCGGTTAGGAAGGCGCTTGAAGCCCGCCTTTGGAAGCGCATGGAGATGGTTATAAAAGAAAAAGATCCTGAATCCGCCAAGCTGATTGTGCAAGTGATTCTGGCCGCTTTAACCACGGGGCTGGATGTTGACCTTTGGAGAATACAGAATGTATTCGCAGAGGTTTATTTTGGAGAAAAGCCTATGGCTGACGAAGAGTTTTTAAAGCATTCGAACATGAAGAAACTTGCCATCCTTCTAAACTTTACGCTACGAGCTTAAGCGGGGTAACTTCTGATTATTCAGGGGCTTGGGAAATATAGATTCTACCCGGCGGCGTTATTTTAAACCAAGCACGTCCTGCATATCGTAGATTCCGTTTGGCCTATCGATAATCCACCCGGCCGCCAATGTTGCACCGTTTGCAAAGTTATCGCGCGACCCCGCCTTGTGGGTTAGTTCCAGCCGTTCGCCTTTGCCGGCAAATATAACCGTGTGATCGCCAACCACGTCGCCTCCGCGAAGCGTCATTACACCTATCTCCTTCGGGGTTCTTTTACCTGTCTGGCCGTGACGTCCATAAACGCCAACCTCGCTTATTTTGCGATTAACCGCTTCAGCGGCGATCTCGGAGAGTTTTACGCCTGTGCCAGAGGGGGCGTCTACCTTCTGGTTGTGGTGCATCTCAACGATTTCGATATCGTAACTGTCGCCAATGATCTTTGCGGTGTCGTGTACGAGTTTAAAAAGAAGGTTTACGCCAACGCTCATGTTAGGGGCGATTACGGCGCGGACATTTTTACTCATGCCATTAAAAGTGTTCCAATGCTCATCAGTAAAACCTGTGGCACCGATTACTATAGCTTTGCCGTTTTCTGCCGCTATAAGGAAATGCTCAAGCGCGGCCGTGGGTGATGTGAAGTCTATAATAACGTCGCAATCGCCAATTATGTTAGCCAAGCTTTCTTTTACAGTTACGTTATTAGAACCGATTCCGGCAAGCTCGCCTATATCCTTGCCAACGTAGGAACTTCCCTTCTGCTCGGTTCCTCCACAAATTACAAGCCCTTCGGTTTCATTCACGGCGTTCACTATGCACCGGCCCATCCTGCCAGCACAACCCGCCACGCCAACTTTTATATCTGCCATCAAATAAGCTCCATCTGTTTCATGACCGACTGAAGCTTTTCCCTGCTCATCTGCGATATGGGGCAAAGCGGCAGACGGATTTCTTCAGTAACCTTACCCATCATAGCGAGGGCCGCTTTTACAGGTATGGGGTTTGTTTCTATGAACAATACTCTCATTAAATCTGCCATTTCGTAATGCACTCTTTTTGCCGCTTCAAAATCACCAGCCGTGGCAAGCTTTACAAGTTTCGCCATTTTAGCCGGAGCAACGTTGGCGGTGGTGGAAATCACCCCTTTAGCTCCCAACGCCATCATGGGCAGGGTTAAGGTATCGTCACCTGAGAGGATAATTAAATCGTCACCGCATCGTGAGATTATTTCTGTCGTAACGGCAAGGTCGCCTACGGCGTCTTTTACGCCTGCAATGTTTTCAATTTCCGCAAGGCGGGTGATAGTGTCTGTTGATACCTGAGACGCCGTCCTGCCCGGAATGTTGTATATGAATTGCGGGATGGAAACAGCCTCGGCTATTGCTTTATAGTGCAGGTATATCCCCTCTTGTGTCGGCTTGTTATAGTACGGGTTCACCAGCAGGGCCGCGTCTGCCCCAACGTTTGCCGCGTGTTCTGTGAGCGAGATAGCTTCCACCGTGGAGTTAGAGCCCGTTCCTGCCATTACAGGAACACGCTTGTTTACGGTTTTTACGCAAAGCTCTATTACCCGGTTGTGTTCCGCATGGGATAAGGTGGGCGATTCACCGGTTGTGCCGCAGGTGATTATTCCGTTTGTTCCCTGTTCTATGTGCCACTCTATAAGGCTTTTATATGCCTCTTCATCTACCTTGCCGTCTTTAAACGGTGTGACAATGGCAACGTGTGATCCGCTAAACATTTAAAATCTCCGAAAAGCCGTTAATTGAAAGGGGTTTATTGTAGCAGTAAATAGACAGTTTTTGTGTATGCCCTGTTTTAGAGGCTTATAGTGCCTTCAAAAACTTCAGTGGCGGGGCCTGTCATAAGCACCCTGTTGTTTTTTGTCCACTCTATTTTAAGCGTTCCGCCAGGTAATTCCACGTTAACGGTTCTGCCAGTTTTGCCGTTTAACACACAGGCCACCGCAACGGCGCAGGCGCCTGTTCCGCAGGCTAGCGTAACGCCGGAGCCGCGCTCCCATACACGGGCTTTTACCCGGGTTTTACTTTTTACTTCAACAAATTCCACGTTCGTTCCGTTTGGGAACGTTTTGCTGGTTTCGAGTGGCGGGCCCTCGCTTGCAAGGTCTACCTTGTCTGCATTTTTCGTAAAAATAATGCAGTGCGGATTACCCATCGATACGGCTGTTACCTTATATGACTTCTTGCCGATTTTAAGCGGCTTGTTAACAACCTCGCCCTTAAGCGTTGTTGGAACAGATTGCCCGTCTAGAACGGGTTCGCCCATATCCACCTGAACAAGGCCGCCCTTTATCATCTTGGGGCGGATTATCCCTGCGGGAGTTTCAACATCGACGTAACCCTTCTTTTTTATTACGGGGTCTTTTCTGTCCCACAGATATTTTGCATAACAGCGGATACCGTTGCCACACATCTCGACTTCCGACCCGTCGGCATTAAATATCCTCATGCCGTAATCAGCTTTTTTTGAGGTGGTTATAACTATTATCTGGTCACACCCTATCCCGAAATGCCGGTCGCACAAACGTTTTGCTTTTTTTGCAAGCCCGGGGATTTTTTTACTGCGTGTGTCGATAACGATAAAATCGTTGCCGAGCCCATGCATCTTGGTGAAACTTATATTAGCCATGGTGACCTACTTTAAGTAGTCGGGTACGGTTTCTCCGCGCACGAGATCGTCATACGTTTCCCGCTTGCGTATTATGTCGAATTGAGTGCCGTTAACAAGAATTTCCGGCACGCGTGGCCTGGAATTGTAGTTAGACGACATTGTGAAGCCGTAGGCACCGGCGCTCATTACGGCGATTTTTTCCCCCTGTTTTAACACAGGTAAAACTCTGTCTTTAGCAAGAAAATCGCCAGATTCGCATATAGGGCCAACAACGTCTGCGGAAACTTTTTTGCGGCTCGTTGCGTTCTCGTCAAGCGGGACTATTCCCTGATAACTACCATAAAGGCTTGGTCGCGCCAAGTCGTTCATGGCGGCGTCAACTATATAAAAGGTTTTACCGTCGTTTATCTTCGTATATATAACGCTTGTCACAAGGGCTCCTGCGTTACCGGCGATAACACGGCCCGGCTCGAAAATTATCGTGCGTCCGCTGTCTTTTAACAATGGTGCTATAGCGTCCGCAAGCTCTTTTGGGTGTGGCGGCGCTTCATCGTTGTATGTAATGCCAAGCCCGCCGCCAACGTCGATATATCGGATGTTTATTCCTTCATCTTCCAGCCCGCGTACGAGAGCCAATGTTTTATCGAGCGCGTCTACAAAGGGGGTTATCTGGGTTATCTGCGAGCCTATATGCATATGCGCCCCGACAACTTCTATGTTATCAAGCGCCGATGCCTGTTTGTATTCCTCGAAAGCGGAATCGTAGTTGATGCCGAATTTATTTTCTTTTAACCCTGTAGAAATATACGGATGTGTTTGCGGGTCTACGTTAGGGTTAACGCGGAGGGCTACTTTTGCCTTTACGCCAAGCTCTGCCGCTACGGTGTCTATCGCTAAAAGTTCCTGAGACGATTCCACGTTGAACATAAGGATGCCTGCTTCAAGGGCGCTTTTTATCTCGTCCTTTTTTTTGCCGACACCCGCGAAAACGATTTTTTCAGGTTCCATATCCGCCTTTAACGCGCGGAAAAGCTCACCGCCAGATACGATATCGGCACCACCACCAAGCTTTGAGAAAATTTTAAGAACAGCCAGGTTGGAGTTTGCCTTAACTGCAAAGCAGACAAGATGCGGTATCGTCTCGAACGCTTTGTCAAAAACATCGTAATGTCGCGATAGTGTGGCGTGGCTGTAGCAGTAAAAAGGGGTACCAACCTCTTTTGCTATCGCAGATAGAGCGACATCCTCGCAATAGTATTCACCGTTTTTATATTCAAAATGACGCATTTTGTTTCGACCACCAGCGGTTAAAAAATAGAACGTGAGCCCATCATTGTGAAACATGCCCCAAAGTTTGTCAATATATGCCGGGTGCTGATGAACCCAAATGAGCTATGTCTTCCACATATTAAAAGAAAAACGGGCTTAAGGTACTTACTGCCTAAAGTTGGGCGAGGTGTCGCTTTTTATTCCGTATCTTGCGATGATGCTCTTGGTAGCTTTTTTGGCCGTCCTGTTTTCAAGCACCACTATAAGCCCGTTCTCAAGCTCGATTTTTGTGAACTCATCGTTTTTTGCACTGTTTCTTACAGCTGAAACAAGCCTGGTCATATCGGCTATGGGAACGTTGTTTACCGTGGAAACTATCTGGCTCCTTACGTCGTGATAACCTATGTTGATCTCGTCCGCAAGCACGCTTTTTAAGAAAACCACCTCGCGCCGCTCTGCCGACGGATAGCCATATTTCGCCGCATGAATGAGAGGTATGGGTGCCTTAAGCGACCATTTGCCTCCCCATTCCCTAAGGTAGTTAAATGTCAACGGCATAAAAACAAGCCCGCCGTAAATAAAATAGGCAGGTTCCTTTTCATGTTCCATCGGAACCAGCGACACGCTTTTGGCAAGAGGGAATTTTATTTTTACAAGTTTTTCGTTGCGGATGACTTCCATTTCCATCTCTTCGCCAATATAGTGTTTTTGCACAAGGTAACCCACGGATACGCGAATATGTTTGTTTAACGGAACGGAGCCATCATTCGCTATGTCAACGCCGTCTATCGACGTTAAAAAATCGCCCCGTTTTATATGCCCGTCTCCGGCGGAACCATAAATTACTTCGCTTACCAGCACGCCAGTGCGATCGTCGTCAATATTAAAATAATGCCTGAGTGACTTGTTTTCAGAAGTTTGGAAAATAATGCCTTCATCCGGGAACCCGGTAAACTCGCCGTCTTCAATGTCGTTTAAAAAATGGCGTATTATCGGCGTAGGAATTATGTAGCCGATGTTGTCGCTCGACCTTAACGCCTGCATGGCTATCCCAACAACCTTGGAGCCAATTAACACAGGGCCGCCTGAGTTGCCGGGGTTTATGGCCGCATCTATCTGAACGCCTAAAAGCTCAAAACCGCTGTGGGAATATTTCATCTGCTCAATGCGAGACACTACACCCTGTGTAATAGAAACTTCGTTCCCCCCTTTAGGAAAACCGTATGCCGACACGCTGTCGCGCAGTGAAGGCAAATCTCCCAATGCGAGAGGTTCCGTGTCGTCGAAAAAACTTTTATCTTTCACAACCAGTGCCGCAAGGTCACACTGGTGGCCGATAGATTGCACCACCGCAATATATTTTTTGGGGTCGTTGGCTTTTTTAACCTCGATAAAAACGTTGTCGCTAACCACATGGGCGTTTGTGAGGATTCTGCCCCCATCTATGATAAGGCCAGAACCTATCGCGGCGACCTGTGGCTTTCTTTGCCATGGCATGTAGTAGCTCGATCTTTTAGAAACGGTAAATATTTTTACAACAGATTTGTTTATTCTTTCAAGTGAGACACCCTCCACAGCAGATGCCGCAGGTGCGACGGTAATAGTTGCGATGGTTACAAGGCAGATTATTGTAGATTTAATAAAATTCAAGGTTGTCCCTTTCCGAAATTTTCATTTCCTTGGCAGACCTTAAAAAGCGGGCAAGGCCTTCTTTTTCGTCGTCGCCCAAGTCGTAATAAATTCGTTTGGTGAGATAGTCTAAAAGCCTTTCCGCTTCATCGTGATTGGCTGTTTCCTGTTTTGCTATAAGCGCTCTATGTTCTTTGCCAAGTTTTTTTGCTTCTTCTATAGCTGATATCGCCGTGTCCCACCTCTCCCCTTTTTTGGCGCACAGAACGGCGTGGACAAAAGGGGTGCCGGAATGCTGATACCAAAGGTCGCCTAAATCGTGAACCACATAGTCGCTTCTATCAAGGTTATATGCTGCGTCACCTATCAAAAGCCCTGCGTCGGCGGAGCGGAGCATGGTGGCGGGGTCGTCTTCGCATGGTGTCATTGTTGGCGTTTTACCATATTTTTCTTTTAACAAAATTTCAAGCATGGCAACCGATGTTCTGGATTTTAAATCAACGCAAACAGATTCGATATCCTCGATTGCAAGCTCTGAAAAAAGCAGAACAGTTTCCACACGTCCTATAGACGCGATGCAGGCCGACGGAATTATAACGGCGTCTTTGTTCCTACCATATTCGATAGACGGGATAAGCGCCATGTCAAGGTCGCCACTTGCAAAACGTGTGGCAAGGTTAGATGGCGTGTCTATAACAAGCTCAAACGGCGTTTCCAAAAGCCCATGCCGAAAAGGGTGGAGTAGTGGTTTTGAATTTAAAAAATCGTGGAACCCGACTCGTGGGCGTTTTTTTGTCATTATATTTTATTGGCCAACCACGTTATAAATTGTATCGCGCTCTACAGGTGTTCGCCCGGCTTCAATTATCAGGCGTTCTATCCTGTTTTTTGCTATCATCTCGTTCGTTTCGGCTCCTGCTGAGTGGGTAATTTTTTCTTCCATCACCGTTCCGTCCATATCGTCGGCCCCAAACGATAGGGAAACCTGCGCTATTTTTTCTCCTATCATTATCCAAAAAGCTTTTATGTGTGGGAAGTTGTCTAGCATCAGGCGCGACATGGCGATCATGCGAAGGTCCATTTGCCCGCTGGTTCTTGGCAGATCGCCATATTTTGTGTTTTTGGGATGGAACGCCAAAGGTATAAAAGTTAAAAAGCCGTTGGTTTGATCTTGCAGGTTTCGCAGTTGTATTAAATGGTCAACACGATCTTCGGCAGATTCTATGTGTCCATAGAGCATGGTGGCGTTTGAGTTTAACCCGATGTTATGTGCTGTTTTGTGAACCTCAAGCCATCGGTTACCGTCTATTTTTTCAGGGCATATTTTTTTGCGCACTTTTTCATTAAAAATCTCCGCGCCGCCGCCCGGCAGTGACCCTAAACCAACATCTTTTAAATGTAAAAGGGTTTGGTTTAATGTTTGCCCCGATATCTCGGCGAAATATGCTATCTCGACTGCCGTATATGCCTGTATGTGCGTATTGGGAAAATCGTCATGAAGCTTTTTTACAAGGTCAATGTAATATTCGTATGGCATTCCGGGGTTTAAGCCGCCTACAATATGGAATTCCGAAAAATCTTCGCCGTCATGTTTGTGCGCCTCTTCAAGGGCTGTTTCAACGCTCATGGTGTATGCGTCGTCGTCCTCTTCTTTTCTTGAAAACGCACAAAACTTGCAAGTATTCACACACACGTTTGTGTGGTTTATATGGCGGTTGTTTATGTAATAGGCGTTGTTCCCGTTTATTCTTTCGCGCACGAGGTTGGCCATTTCACCCAGGGCGAGGATATCCTGTGTCCGGTCGAGAACAAGCCCGTCGGAAAAATCAAGCCGTTCACCCGCAATTACTTTTTCGGCAATGCGGGCCAATTCAGGGTCGAAAGATTGTTTCATTATGCTATTCATATTACCGGACGATTGTAGCCTTACGGAGTGCTTGTGGCAAGGGGGGTGGTTATGGAGCCTGAAAGCTATTTTTTATGCTCTTTTAACAGCTTTTTATAGAATTTTTCAAACTCATCGTCAAACTTCTTTATATAACCCTCGTTTCTAAAAGAATAATAACCTTTAGACGAAATAATAAGGTGGTCTCGCACGCAAAGGTCCAAAAGCCTTGCCGCAAATATTAGTTCCCGTGTTAAAGCTATATCTTCGGCAGAAGGTTTGGCTGAGCCGCCGGGGTGGTTATGGGCCAACACAAGCGTGGTTGCGCCGTGCAAAAAAGCTTTTTCTATAACGTGCCTTGGGGACAGGGTTACGCTTGATGGTGAGCCCGCGGAAAGTTTTTCCTCGCCTAAAATTGCGTTTTGCGAATTAAGGTAAAGAACGTGGAACGACTCGTTTTTCTGGTCGCGCAAGGCATGAATAAAATATTCCAGCGCCTCGGTGAAAGAGTTCAGATATTCATGGTGTAGCATCCTCTCCCGCAAAAACTTGCGGGCTATGGAATGAATCAGCCTTATGCCAAAAATATTGGCGGGCCCTATTCCTTCAATCTTCTGAAGTTCTTTTGCGTTAGCTTCCAGCACAACGGCCAGGCTACCAAACTTTTTCATGGCGGCTCGTGCCGTCTGCTTGCAATCTTTGCGCGGCGTGCCGAGGGTTAATAGAAGTTCTACTATTTCGTCGTCTGTAAATTTATCCAGCCCGAACTCCAAAAACTTTTCTCGCAGTCTTTTTCTGTGTCCTTCGGCGGTTTTTTTAGTTGTCATAGGTCAGCTTGATATAAGAATATCCGCAATGGTAAAAACCATGAGCCCCACGCTTATCACGCCGTTTACATTAAAGAATGCCACGTTAACCTTTGTGAGGTCGTCAGGTTTTACCAGTGAGTGCTCGTAAAGCAACATGAGTGCGGTGAATGCGACCCCGGTTAAATATACCCATGACAAGGGCGACACAAGCGCAAGCACTATGAGCAAGATAATCATTACTGCATGGAACATGGCGGCAAGCGCAAGGGCGTTTTTTATGCCAAACTTTTTAGGTGTCGATTTTAATTCCGTTTGCCGGTCAAAATCAAAATCCTGACATGAATATATTATGTCAAGCCCCGCAAGCCAGAATATCACCGCAAGGCCCAATATGAGTGGCTGGTATGTAAGTTCTTCTCTCACTGCCACCCACGCGCCAAGCGGAGCCAGGGCCAGCGCTATGCCAAGAAAAAAATGCGAGTGGTGCGTGAAACGTTTTGTGTATGAATAAAAGAAAACTATGGCGAGCGCAAGTGGCGCAAGAATGAACGCTAAATTATTGATAGCTCCGCACACCCCAATGAAACCTAAAGAGCAGACAACAAGAAAAACTATATAGTCTTTTTGTGACACAAGTTTTATAGGGATGGCCCTTCTCATCGTCCTTGGGTTTTTAACGTCGAACTTTGCATCTACAATTCTGTTAAACGCCATTGCGGCAGAACGCGCAAAAACCATGGCAAGAGCGATAAGCCCCAGCACGCGCAGAGCAGGTGTTCCGTCCGCCGCCATGAACGCACTCATGATGGCAAACGGCATTGCGAACACCGTATGCTGTATTTTTATATCTTCACAAATTACTGCCAGAGTTTTTATCACTATTTTAAATCCATGAGGTAGATAGATTAACTGTGAACAGATTTTTTATATCGCCGTTAGCTTGGCGAACTTGCGCATAAGTTTTTTCTCGCCAAAACGTGGAAAATATATGGTTATTCTGCTTTTCTCGCCAGCCCCTTCTATCGCACGGATAACGCCTACGTTAAAAGACGGGTGCGAAACTTTTTGCCCAACGCGGAGCCCGCCAATCTCTTTGCCCTGCTCACGTGTGTTTTTAAATAATTTGACAGGGCGATTAGTTGATGCAGGCGTGCGTGTTCTGCCATGTTGCGATGAGAAATCTGTAACAGCTTTGCCACCGCCAGATTTTGCAAGCACCTCTTGCGGAATATCGTTCAGGAATACAGACGGAGTGTTGGCCTGCGATACGCCAAAAACACGGCGGGTTAACGCGTGCGTTAAAAAAAGTTTTTCTTTCGCGCGAGTCATGGCGACGTACAAGAGCCGCCGCTCTTCTTCCATCTGGGCGTTGTCGCCTTTGCTTCTCGCATGGGGAAACATGTTGTCTTCCAGCCCCGTCACAAAAACCGCAGGAAACTCCAAACCCTTGCTTATATGAACTGTCATAAGTTTTACGGTCGCCGTGGTTTCGTCTACTTTATCTGCTTCGGAAATAAGTGCCGATTGATCTAAAAACGCCATCATGGAGTTCTCGCCGGTTCGCTCTTCGAATTCTTCGGCGGCGTTTACAAGCTCTGTCAAGTTTTCCAAACGTGAGAGCGATTCACTTTTTTTATCTGCAGACAGCCAGTCCATGTAACCTGTAATGGTAAGCGCTTCGTTTATCGCGTCAGCCGGAGAAGCGGAAGTGACCTTGGAACGTATGGTGGATAACACCTCTCTAAACTTCTCAAGCTTTTCCTGCGCCGAGGCGCCCAACCCTTGAATGGCGCTTATGTTATCGAGTGCCGCCGATAACGAAACGCCTTCGGTTATTGCCGCCATCTCAAGTTTTGAGATCGTCACGGCCCCTATACCCCTAGGCGGCGTGTTTATGATTCGCTTGAAAGATACGACGTCGAAATGATTAAGAGCCGCCTTGAAATAGGCTAAAATGTCTTTCACCTCTTTGCGATCGTAGAATTTTAATCCGCCGAAAATCTGGTATGGAAACCCGTCACGGCGCAGAGCGTCTTCTATTGCGCGGGACTGCGAGTTTGTGCGATAAAAAACTGCAATGTCGTTTAAGCTTAATCCGTCATTACGTCGCATCGCTTTTGTTTGATCTACAACGTATTTCGCCTCGTCCATTTCATCTGTTGCGGTGTAGAGCTTTATTTTTTCGCCTGCGATATTATCTGTCCAGAGCTTTTTCTCTTTACGTCCGACATTACGAGACACAACCTCGGATGCGCCTCGTAAAATGTTACCGGTGGAACGATAGTTTTTTTCAAGCAAAACTATTTTTGCGTCAGGGAAGTCTTTTTCAAAATTTAATATGTTGGTTATATCGGCCCCGCGCCACTGATATATAGATTGATCGTCGTCACCCACGGCGCAGATGTTTCTCCTTTTGCCTGCCAGGTGGTTTACTATTTCATATTGCGCCATGTTAGTGTCTTGAAACTCGTCCACAAGAATATGCTCAAAACGTTCTTGATAACCTATCCTGACTTCTTCTTCATTACGGAGCAGGTAGAGCGTTTTTAAAAGCAGATCGTCAAAATCCATAGAGCGAGACTCGGCCAACCTGCGCTCATACATGCCGAAAACCTTGATGAACTCGTCGTTCCCTCTCGTTTCTTTTGCGGCATCTTCGGGGCCTTTCATTTTGTTTTTAAAACGCGAAATGAAAGAGCTTATCTGCCGTGCCGGAAATTTTTTCTCTTCAAGGCCAATATCTATCAAACAAAGCTTTATCAGGCGCACCTGATCTTGCATATCGTAAACGATGAAATCTTTCGGGTAGTTAATGCGCTCTGCGTGTTGCCGCAAAATCCTCAAGCAGGCAGAGTGGAACGTGGAGACCCATAACCCTGCTGTCATCCTGTTTGAAAGCGACGCGATTCTCTCTCGCATTTCGCCTGCCGCCTTGTTGGTGAAGGTGAGTGCGATTATGCTTCTTGGGCTTGCACCTTCTGCCAGGAGCCTTGCTATCCTGTGGGTTATTACCCGTGTTTTGCCAGAGCCAGCGCCAGCCAGAATCAGCAGTGGCCCCTCGCCATGAATGACCGCTTCAAACTGCTGTTCGTTCAGCACCCGTTTTAGGGCTTCGTGTGAGAGATCGTTAGTGGGCTGGCTATTAAGTGCGCCGCTATCTGTAAAAAAAGAGGTCTGCGACATTATTCTGCCGTAAGAAAGCGTGCAATTTGGTCGTAAGACTGGAACCCGCGCACTACCTGCACCATGTCGTTGCCACGGTAGATTACAAGCGATGGCGTTTGGTATATGTCAAGGGTCGCGGCCCGTTCCATATCGTAATCTACCTTTTGTCTTATTTTCTTTTTAAGCTCATCGGTAAAATCGATAGTTGGCAGGTGCTTCTCTAAATATTCATATAGCTTTTTCTGGTTGAAGAACAATTCTTTCCTTACTTTCAGATATTCGTCTTTACCCTTTGTGAACGCGACCGCGTTTGCGTACGACACTGCTACAGGCGATATTTTGTGTGAGTTTATGATGTAATCACGGAAAATTATAAGTATGTTCGGGTGTTTTTCCATAATCTTGTCTACTTCAGGTTCTACCTTCCTGCAATATCCACACTGATAGTCAGAATAAATCTCTATTCTCAGTTTGGAATCGAGGTTCCCCCAGTAGGTTACGATCTCGCTTCCGTTTGTAGACATGGCTTTTGCGCCAAGCTTCACAGGAGCGGCTAAAGCCGTGAACGCTATAAGCGCTATAACAGGCGCGACCCACAGCTTTACAGGCATTAAATTGCCCGGTTGTTTTATATGCCAGCCAAGCGTCAAGGCGAACAGTAACAGTACCGTGAAAAACTGGACGAGGCAGAAAAGGCAATAGATGTGGATGATCGAACTCATGATCCACATAAAATAAAATTCCGCACCCAGCATGGCAGACGCTATCGGAAGTATATAAACCGGCGCATAATATAGAACGAAAAGAAAGACGACATAAGACAAAAGCCCCCAGTAGGCGACCGAAACTCCGAATATCTTGGCAAACGGTGTAGACGCAACATCCGCGCACCCGCTTTTGGAACCGCCGCAAAGCTCCAGTATTACGGGATAGATGTGAGACAGTTCAGTTACGATAGTCAGCAAAACCCCAAAAAAGCCTGCGACATATAAAAGTTTTTTCAAGGTTTGGCCGGGGGCGATATTATTTTGTGTCATTGTCTTCCATTGAAAGGTTTTCTATAGAGGTGTTATTTACAGGAGGTTTGGCTGTGGGAGCGGGCTCCGTTTTTTCTTCATGGTCATTAATCCAGTATGGCTCTGCGTTAAAATGAAAGTGTATGCTCTCTTCCTCTGCCCGTGTCGGGTTTAGCTGGTCGTGAGCCAGCGGGGTGTACATCATATGTTCCGCCGAGCAGTTTATGTCCATTCTGGACATCCCGCCTTTAACGAGCGATACCCATGGGATAAGAAGCTTTTTTCCGGCTATGGAGAGGAACCCACCAATCTCTGTGATAGCGTATCTTGGCTCGTGGGTCTCATCGTCTACAAGAAGGTCACGAATATCTGTCACATCCTTCTCTTCCTCATCGTAAATATAGTATCCTATCACCCGGTTTGTCGGGGGCAGGTCGAAATTGATACTAGAAGCTGTAATAAGTCCCATTCTTAACCGATAATTGCAAAGTGAATTTCCACATTTAGCCTGTCGTCTAGATTTTAGATGAATAGGGAGCCTAAATCAAACGCCGCAAAATATAAGGTAAACTGTGCCGCATGGGAAAAAACTGGGTAAAAGTCATGGTGAAAACGGAAGGAGCTCCGGCTGACGATGTGGCGGGGGTTCTGGCTGAAGAATTTTCCGTTGCGGTTGAAGTAGCGCCTGATAATACAGTTAATTTGTGGGTGGCAGAAGAAGCTTATGGGGCTAAGATGGATAAATCCATTATTGACGTTATAACGGGCGTATTTTCAGGTTCTTCTGTTACGTTAACTTCTGAAACAGAAAAAAACCACGATTGGCAGGAGAAGTGGAAAGAGTTTTTAGAACCTGTAAAAGTTGGTAATTCCGTTGTCATTACCCCTTCATGGAAGATAAACGAGGTATCCAAAGATAAAAAAACAGTTGTGGTGATAGACCCCGGCATGGCTTTTGGCACCGGGAACCACGCGACAACGGAAGGGTGTGCGCTCCTGCTTGAGCGTTATTGTGGCATGCGTGTTTTAGACGTTGGAACCGGCACGGGAGTTTTGGCCATCCTTTCGGCTATGCTTGGAGCTGAAGAGGTTATTGCTATAGATAACGACCATATTGCCGTTGCCGTTGCGCGGGAGAATGTAGATAACAATGGCGTTTCGGGTAAAGTTAAGGTTTTGGAGGGTGAAATTGGCGTAGTTAACGGTAAATTTAACGTGGTGGTGGCGAATCTTTTTCTGGGGCCGCTTTTAAGCATTGCCCCTATGGTAAAAGAGGTAATGCTGTTAGGCGGAGTTTACATTATTTCCGGGCTTCGGGCCGATCAGGAAAAAACGGCAGATTCAGCCGTTCGCCATGAGGGTTTTGGCTTGATCGACAAGGTAGAAAAAGATGGATGGGTTGCCCTTGCATACCGTTTAAGCACGCCATTATAATTGGTGGTACAATACGTTTTTTTTGGATGCCGGGATGGCGGAATTGGTAGACGCAGAGGACTTAAAATCCTCCGGAACCTAGTTCTGTGCGGGTTCGATTCCCGCTCCCGGCACCATTAAAATCCCTGTTATTAGTCTCGCTACTGTTCGCTTGAGTCATATTCAGGGACAGAAACGCGAATCTCATTCGGCACATTCCCCTGGCGTGAAAAGTTTTTTAACCGCTCAAGCAGAAGCGGGGTTATCTCCTGGCCCCTGTGGAGAAGTAAAAGGCCTGTTTTTGTCCGGATATCTTCGGTGATTACCATGTCTATCGTAATGTCCTGTATTTTTACAAGTTTTATTTGCGCTTCCTTTTTTTCGGTTTTTAGCTCGCGCATTGTTAAAACAATGTGTGGGTTATACTTTTCCGGATGCTTCATCAGTTTATCAACAGCGTCACTGAATGATTCTCCGCCTGTAACAAGCCTGTCAAAATCAAGAGCGACTTTTAGTATCTGCGCCCCGATTTCAACAGGATCTGTTTTGCTCAAAACCTGGGCGCTATTGAATTTGCTAAACGGCTCCATTTGTTTTTCAATCATGTCTGCCACTTTTTCCAAACGGGGTATTTTTCGTATCAAACCTGCGCCGGTAGATGGATGGGAGACGAAGGCTTCCTGCTCCTCTTTCGTAAGTTCTTGCCCCGCGTAAATTTTCTCAAGCGTTTCTTGTGCTAATTTTACACAGCCAATTTGTGAAAGCATGGCCGCAACTTCGTATTGCCATCCATTTAAGAGCCCAAGTTTATTAACAGTGTGTTTAACGCTACGGCGCAGACGTATGGCCTTGCTGAACGCGAGGGGGTTTGCAAGCGATAAAATGTCAACAAGAGCCTTAACGCTCCTGCTTAATGTTTTTTCTAAAAGCTCTCGTTCCGCTGTGATGAGGCGATATTGCCTTATTCCGGATTCTATCGCTTTTTCAAATACCTCAGGCGAACATGGTTTATTAAGAAAGTGAAAAATGCTTCCTTCATTAACGGCTCCGATGGCAGTGTCGATATCTGTGTTACCAGTAAGCATCATTCGCACACTTTCCGGGGCAACCTCTTTTACTTTGGAAAGAAATTGCGCTCCATCCATGCCTGGCATACGCATATCCGAAACAATAACGGCAAAAGGCCCGTTGCCTGATATCAGTTCCAAGCCTGCTTCTCCACCTAGAGCGGTTTCAACATGGAACTTTCTTTTTAGGCTACGCCTGAAAGTGTCGAGTATGTCTGGCTCGTCATCAACCAGCAAAATTTTGTCATCCATTTTCTTCCTGTCTCCCTAAAACTTTTTGACAGACTTCCACCCATTTTGGCAGGTGATCCAACATGCCTATCTGTTCCAGATAACGCTCGTTAACGGGGCAACTGATTGTCAAAGCTTCAGATTGTCTTACGTCGGCTTCAATGGCGCTTGCTATGTGTACGGCTGTAAGTGGTGTGAATTTTTTGTCTGAAGATTTTGAAGGGTTGTGATGAAAAAACACGGCTTCCACAATACGCTGTGGTAACCCCCACAGCCCAAGCAGATATCCGCCAACTTCGGCATGTGAACTTCCGAAAGCCTTCCTTTCGGCATCATAGGAAGTAATCTCCTCATTTTGTAAAAGGCTGAGCGCTTGCTCATATTTTTCGTTAAGGTTAGTGCCTATAATGAGAAGCCCTACATCGTGGAGCATGCCAGCCATAAATGCCTCGTCTATTGCTTTTGTGTCATGGCTTACGGTTTTATATATCTCTTTTGCGCAAATTGCGGTTAATGCGCTATGGTCCCAAAGAGCGCTAATTGGAAACTCTGTTTTTGATGAGCCTTTGTAATGTAAAAAAATATGAGTTGAAAGAACCAGCGTTTTGATTATGTCGAGCCCCAAAAGGTTAGCCGCCTGGGAAGTGCTGGAAACATGTTGAGGCATTCCGAAAAAGGCGGAGTTGACCAGTTGCAGAATCTTGGCGCTCATGCTCACGTCTTTTGATATTATTTTACCTATTCTATTCATGGAGCTATCGGGGGATTTTAATTCTTCAATCAGTTCAAAATATAAAGTGGGCAAACTGGGCAAAGATGCAAGTTGCGACACAACTCCTTGAAGCGAATCATCCGCAAGCAGGTCGCGCAAGGCGCACGCTTGTTCCACAACGGCTTTCAGTGTTTCGGCATCGCATGGCTTTGCCAGATATTGATGTGCGGCACCAACCGATTTAAGTATCATCTCCTTGTCCGAGTGGCCGGAAAGCACGATGCGCACAATGTTAGGGTGCCGCTTTAACACTTCCGATAAAAGCTGGGGCCCGTCCATGCCAGGCATCCTCATGTCCGATACCACCACGTCGCATGGTGTGTTAGCAAGGAATTCCAGCGCATCTTCTCCGCTTTCGGCAAAAGACATTTCCCATTCTTTGCGCATATCCCGCAACATACGTTTTAGCCCGTCCAGCACGTCGCGCTCATCGTCTACGAATAAAATGTGGTTTTTAATGTTTTTATCCATTGCCGATTTATCCCTTCATGGGGAGGCTTATTATAAATGTCGTTCCCTTACCTTCTTCTGTTTTCACCTTTATCGTTCCACCATGTTTATCTACTATCACCGAGCGGGACAAGGCAAGCCCCTGCCCGGTTCCCTTGCCAACTTCCTTGGTTGTAAAAAACGGGTCGAATATTTTTTCTATGATGTCGGCAGGGATACCGGTGCCTGTGTCTGAAACACTGATTTCCGCAAAATCGTTTTTATTGCGGGATGTTATGGTTATCTTTCCTTTGGTGTTTTGATCGTTGCCGGCGGCTTTGCTTATTGCGTGCGCCGCATTGGTGATCAGGTTCAGAATCACCTGATTAAAATCCCCCGGCAGGCACGGAACCAGTGGGAGGGACTTGTCAAAATCCATCTCCATTTCCGCTATATATTTCCATTCGTTTCTCGCCACGGTGATTGTGCTTTCTATCGCCTTGTTGATATCTATCGGAGTTTTTTCTTTTGTACCCGGATGTGAAAATTCTTTCATCGCACGCACAATAGTGGCTATACGGTCAACCCCCCTCAAGGCGGCCTGAATGGCTTGGGGGGCCTCATCGCATATAAACGCCATGTCACTTTTTTCCATGGCCTGCTCCATGTCACGAACAAATTCTTTGCACCCTGCGACTTCACCATATGTGGCAAACAATTCTGAGTTTTTCTCCAGCAGAGTGCCGATATCTGTAAACGCATCTTGCAAAAACCGGATATTGTCACCTACAAATTGTGTGGGTGTGTTGATTTCGTGAGCGATACCTGCGGCAAGCTGGCCGATCGATTCCAGCTTCTGGGCCTGGCTCAGTTGTGACTCAAGATACTTCTGTTCCGTGATATCGGCGCCGAACACCAACGGAATGCATGTTTTATCTGAATCTACAGAAACGCATGTAAACGATATGCGAAGGAACCCGTCTTTGCCATCGAGATTTGTATAGCTGAAGTTATCAAGATGCTCCACCTGTCGCTTGTTTCTGCATGTATCGACTTTTTTAATAACTTCATCCCAGTCCCATTGAATGCCGCATTCCGCAAATGGTGCCAGCATGACTTCTGATGGTTTTTTTCCGAAGGTTATTTCTGCCGCGTGGTTCCATTTGGTAATACGGTTTTGCGAGTCGAGGCCAATAAAAAAGGAGGGGATGGCCGTTAGCATTTGCTCCGTCTCGGAATGGGCCTCGCGCAATTCGTTTTCCACACGTTTCCTGTCTGTAACCTCTATTTTCAGATATTCGTTTGTGCTCATTAACTCTGATGTCGCATCTTTTATACGGGCTTCCAGCTCATCCTGAGTTTTCCAGAACTCTTCTTCATTCTTTTTAGAATCCGTTATATCGCGGTAAATATTGTGCAGGATCTTGCGCTCGCCGAGTGTTAACCTCTTTGACATAATCAAAACCTCGCGCATTTCGCCATTTTTGGTGCGGTGTTGTGTTTCAAATATGAAATGGTCGTCACCCAGAGTTGTTTCCATATATTCTTTCAAATCTTCCAAAGACTCCGAGATAGCGTAATTGTCCATTTTTAGCTTTGAAAATTCCTCCCGTGAGTAGCCAAGGTGTTCGCAAACCTTGTCGTTGAACATAACGGGTAGCTCGTTTTCGATGTCTATAATCACGATGCCATCAGGGGATTGATCGAAAAGAGTTCTGTACAGCGTTGCAGATTCCTTTATTTTCTCCTCGGCCTGTTTCTTCGTGGTTATGTCATCATATGTTCCCATAACACCGATGGTCTCTCCTGAATAATTACTTAAAGGTACCTTGCTTGTGCGAAGCCAGAGTTTGCCTCCGTCCGGTGTTACAAGGGGCTCTTCAAAATTTATCTTTTCCTGTCCCGACTCTATGACTGCGTGGTCGTCTGCGCGGTATAGCTCTGCTTGCTCCTTCCACGGCAGATCAAAATCGCTCTTGCCGATTATGTCGTCGGGCGAATCGAACCCTGCATCTTTTGCAAACAGGATGTTGCAACCGAGGTAATTAAGGTTGGCGTCTTTCCAGAAAACCCTGACGGGGATCGTGTTAAGAGCAAGCTGTAACATTTTCCGCGCCTCGTTCACTTCCCGCTCGCTTTTTCTAAGCCGCATGGCCTCTTCTTTAATGCGCCGTGTCATGGGCCAAAAAATAAATAACCCTTCAACGGAGAGCGCCAGCAGGATAAGTAACATTGTGATAATGCCAACGTTGAGTGCTGTTTCAGTTTCCTTGATACTCTTTTCCCGATACCAGTTAGCCGTGTAAGTCAAAGAATCGATCAGCTCTCCTTGGGCGTAGGCCATGATGTTTTGCAAGTGAGGGTTGTCGTGCGTAAGAGCGGCATCTTGCATATTTGCTAATGCTCTAATCTCTTTTACGAATTTTTGCACGCTGATATTCTGGAGCCTTGGCGGTTCAAAATGTAATGTGCGTGCTTTTGCAGAAGTTTCTCCTTGCAGATTTTTGTATGGCTTTCCACTAATCAGCCATTCATGTGATTCTTCCATCGTGTCGGCCAAATAACGCATTTGTTTACGCACATGCTCCCTTTCGGCTTTCTTCTCCTGGCTGTGAATAAGATTCATAGAAAGTATGGCTGCACGCTGGGAAAGTGTGCGTTGCTTGTCACTTCTGCTGATAACTCTTAAATCCTCTTTCCAGTGCGTAGCGGCTTTGTATACGCTTAAATAGCCGACAAAAGCCAACACTGCTATAAACCCCAAACCTAACGAATACTTGAGCATAATGTTGGTTTCGAAAGTTTTATTTCCAACATCTTGATTACGGCTGATTTTTCTTTCGGCGCGATTTATAAAAAAATAGAAGCAGGGGAGAATCATTACGCTTAGCAAGGCGGCGTCCAGCAGGGTTTCTAACACGGGTGAAAATGGTGGCATCTTTTGCAAAAGAAACATAACGGAGGCTTCAATAATGAATATGGAAGCTGTCATCTGAAATAAAAGAGTTGTGGAAAAAGGAAAACTCTTTAAAGTTCCATCGGCTGATTTTTCATTTAGGCAATGCGTATTAAGCTGATCTGATGTTTGGGAAGCTTTGGTTTCCTTTTGCATTGCGCTACTTTCGAAACAGGTTTTACCTCGCCTGGTTATTCAGCTTTTGATTATGATGTTCATTCGCTCTATCGGGAGTGGGGTACGCAAAGTAAAATCCTTGTAAGTATGAAATTTATCTATAATATTGCATATTAGTATAGTTTATTTACAACTAAAATAAAAGGGCTTCTTGTGTGGTTCTAGCAAACGTGTGGCTACCGGTTTTCTTAGCTCACTCGCTGTAGCAGTTTCAGGTTTTGGCCGGTGATAGGTTATACTTTCAGTTCTCGGCACAGGAATGTAAGATAACAATTATTTGGAACTAGATATAAGGAAAACAGAGCGGAATTACTTTCTTTCTGTTCCGTTTTTTCAGCAAGTTATAGTAAAATGCCAGCAGACAGAAGACTTAGGAAAAGGTTAGTTATCATTGGCGGCGGGTTCGGTGGTCTTTACACCGCCAAGCAGTTGAGCCACTCAAATTTTGAAATCACGCTGGTGGACAAAACAAACCACCATCTGTTCCAGCCGCTTCTATATCAAGTTGCCACGGCGGCGCTTTCTTCAGAAGATATCGGCACCCCGATACGCAAAATTTTTAGCCAGCGAGATAACATACTCACCCTGATGAGCAGGGTTACCAAAATAGACAAGGTAAACCGTGAGATACACCTGCATAACCACGAGCCAATTGAATACGACATTCTTGTTGTGGCTACCGGCGTGCGTCATTCCTATTTTGGTAATGACCAGTGGGAGCAATATGCGCCCGGCCTTAAAACTCTGGATGACGCCCTTACCATAAGAGATAAACTGCTTTTTAACTTCGAGAAGGCAGAGTTGTGCGACCGCTATTCCGATGCACAAAAATATTTAAGTTTTATTATTGTAGGAGGCGGCCCCACCGGGGTGGAGCTTGCCGGGGCCGTAGCTGAAATAGCCAACCATACCATGCGGGAAAACTTCAGGCGAATTAACCCTGCCAGCACAAGGGTATACCTTATCGAAGCGGCAAATCGCATCCTGCCTGCGTTAGACGAAAAACTGAGCGCAAAAGCCACAAAGGATCTTGAGCATCTTGGAGTGGAGGTTATAACGAGCCATGCCGTTACCGATATCACTCCATATGGAGTGCAGGTTGGCGACCGTTTTATTAAAGCGACAAACACCATGTGGGCCGCAGGAACAGAAGCCTCTACATTATTAAAAACTTTGGATGTGCCACTTGACCGTGTGGGGCGGGTTATTGTTGAACCTGATCTTACCATGCCTTCCTACCCTGAAGTGTTTGTAATAGGCGATGCGGCCCACTGCAAGGGTAAAGATGGAGAGCCACTTCCCGCTGTGGCACAGGTAGCTATGCAACAGGCCAAGTATGTTTCCCAAATTATCAAGAAAGGCAAAATAGGAAAAAACGCTAAACCTTTCTCCTATCTCGATCTTGGAGCTATGGCCACTATAGGGCATAACAGGGCGGTGGCCGAGGTTGGCGGATTTCATTTTAGCGGTTTTTTTGCGTGGTGCCTCTGGTCCGTTGTGCATCTTATGAACCTTGTTCTCTATCGTAACCGGCTTAAAGTGTTGGGAGACTGGGTTCAAGGCTACCTTACGGGGCATCGCGGCGCACGGCTTATACGCAATTCCTCTGAAGAGGATTTTAGGGAAGAGCTAAAGCAGGACAAGTAGCCGCTAAAAACTGTTCCTTACTGTGTCTCGCTCTGCTTTTTGTATACATTCTTCTTCCATCCGTATGGCAAATAATACGGTTGCGTGAACAATAAAATTCCCATTCTTTAAAACACCTTGAATATTTACGGGTTTTATTTAGGCCCGGTTTTTGCTTCTCATATGTAGCAAGGTTATACATAGAGAAACATTTCGGGGCGGTTTGCCACCTTATTTGCCAAGGGTAAGGAGAAATTATGATTTTAGCTTATGAAGAAGAAAGGTGTGACTTAAGCCGGGCCGAGCAGTTTGGCTTGGTTATAGATCGGTTGGGGGAGGCGACAAGCAGAGCCGAGCTGTTTGAAAATCTGCGGGGCTCGCTCCCGTCACTTCTTGATGCCGACAGGGCCACCATCTATATGTTGGGTGAGCAGGGCAAGGTTTTAAAATCCGTTTGCAAAACGGGAAGCATTCCAAGCCAGATACGGGTTTCGGTAGATAAAAAAAGCTCCGTTGCGGGGTTTGTGGCGGCTACGGGCCGTGTTGTTTCTATCGTTAATGCATATGACAATGTGGAACTCATGAGCATTTCCCCCGATCTTAAATTCGACGGTTCATGGGACAGGTTGTCCTGTTATCATACGCGGCAGATTCTTACGGCACCCATCGTAGCTTGCGGTAACATTATCGGCGTAATTCAGGTTATCAACAAATCACTCTGTAACCGGTTTACGCCGCTGGATCGCCAAATTGTAAGTAAAACAGGTTCCGCTGTAGGTGAAACGTTGAGGTATTTTGATTAGGAGCAGGCTAAATATCAAGACAAGCTCGATTAGCGGTAAAGTGTAGTAGAATCTGGCAAACATAGTGTTATCCATTTATGGTTTGCCATGAAAGCGTTAAGGGAAGTCGGGCTTTGCAGAGCCATTAAGTTTGTCGTCATGTCGTTTGCAGTATGGCTTGCAGGCGTGGCTCCCCTGCCTCCACTTAGGAAATTTGCACTCTCTTTATTCGGTGCCAGCATTGGTGACGATACCATTTTGTTGCCGGTTAAGTTTATCAACCCGGACAGGTGCGGGTTTTCAGGTCTTGTAATCGGGAGCGAATGTTTCATCGGTGCGGGTACCATGTTCGACCTGGCCGAAAAAATCAGCATTGGAAACAGGGTAACGTTCGGCCCGCGCGTTACAATTTTAACGCACTTGAATGTTGGCTATGACGACCATCCGTTACAGCGCCATTTCCCCTCGTCGGCCAAACCTGTGCTGATAGAAGACGATTGTTTTATAGGTGCCGGTGCCATAATCCAGCAGGGTGTTACCGTTGGCAAAGGGGCGTTTATTTCAGCTGGTGCGGTGGTGACTAAAGACGTGGCTTCAGCCACATTGGTTGGCGGGGTTCCGGCGAAGGTTATAAAAAAACTGGTTTAGCTGTTTTATATTCTGGTAACTTCCCCAAGCTGTTTTTTCTCGGACACGAAATTTTTGAGCTTGTCACCCGGCAAGGGCTTGCTGTAAATGTAGCCTTGAATGATATCGCACCCGATGGATCTTAAATATTCAAGCTGTCCTTCCGTTTCCACTCCTTCTGCGACCATTTTTATGCCCAGCTCGTGCGCCATAGACGTGATGGCGTGGGCGATGGCCCTGCTATTTTTATCTTCCGGCAGGTCGGATACAAACGTCTTGTCCATCTTAAGGACGTCGAGCGGGAGTTTTTTAAGATAACTTAATGATGAGTAGCCGGTTCCAAAATCGTCCAGAAATATGCGAACTCCCAGGTCGCGTATGCGGGTTAGTATATTAACGGCGTTGTCGAAGTTGTCTATGATTATGCCTTCCGTTACCTCGAGCCCAAGGTTCTCAGGTTCAAGGCCGGCTTGCGTATATGCAGATATCACCGTTTCCACAATGTCCCGCCTCCCAAGCTGGCGTGCGGACATGTTGACGCTTACATACAGGTTGTTCCCGTTTCTTGAATCATTCAGCTTTTTCACATATGCGCAGGCGGTTCTTAGTATGTGTTCGTCGATTTGCAGTATAAGGCCGGTCTCTTCGGCTGTCGGTAGAAAGCTTATGGGGGATATAAGCTCGCCGTGTTCTTTTTGCCAGCGAACGAGTGCCTCCATGCCGGTTACTTCACCTGTTTGCACGTCTACAAGTGGTTGGTAGTAAGGGAGCAGTTCCTTAGCTTCTATTGCTTTTCTCAGTTCGTTTTCAAGCTTTAGTCTTTTTACTACTCGCTCATTCATTGCAGGCGTAAACACGCTACACCGGCCCTTGCCAGTTTCTTTTGCACGATACATGGCGATGTCTGCGTTTTTTATAAGCGTGTCCGGGTCAACCCCGTCATCAGGAAAAACCGTAACCCCCACGCTTGCA
>UOGC01000093.1_pt1 | contig 26366 bp, 25 predicted proteins | sample 1988541 | NCBI WGS metagenome assembly UOGC01 (sample SAMEA4712194, study PRJEB27164) | hydrothermal vent metagenome | biome: marine basaltic hydrothermal vent biome; feature: marine hydrothermal vent; material: mineral | place: Pacific Ocean | collected 2011-06-14/2011-07-23 | depth 1689 m
CGAAACTGATGAAGATTTTGAGCAGACCTACACTGCGATAGAGAGAATCAGGTATAGCAATATTTTCTTGTTCAAATATTCACCACGCCCCGGCACCCCCGCCGCAAAACTTTCGTCCGGGCTGGTTAATCGCAAAATCGCCCAAGCACGCTTTGAGCGGATTATGTCCCTCCAGCAGGAGATAACAAGGGAGATTTACCAGTCCTGGATGGGGCGTGAAATTACCGTTTTGGTTGAGGGAACCAGCAAAAAGGATGTATCGAAATATACTGGCAGAACAGTGCAAAACATTGTTGTTAATTTCATGTCTGACAAAGACTACACAGGAGAGATTATTCGTGTTAAAGTCAAAAAATGCGGTCAATATAGTCTGGCTGGATCCGCTATTTAGCACGATAATATAGGTTTTTCAGGAATGAGTGACGAAGAAAACGACATGGTGGAAATGAGAGTTGAAGGCCTTGTCTTCGACCCTCTAACCAATACCCCGATCATAATTTTAAAAGATCTGAACGGGGAGCGGTCTTTACCTATATGGGTGGGCTACCCGGAAGCAACGGCAATAGCTCTTGAAATGGAAAACGTTACAACACCACGCCCAATGACGCACGATTTGATAAAAAATATAATCGATGGATTGGACGTTAACATTAATCATATTCTGGTTAATGACCTTAAAAACAACACGTTCTATGCTGTTATTTCTGTCGAAAACTCAAACGGCTCCTCAATTAATATCGATTCAAGGCCATCAGACGCCATCGCAGTGGCGCTACGCCTCAAAACCTCAATTTTCGTTCTCCAAAAGGTGCTTGACGCCGCAAAGGCGATTGATATGAACGTGCCGAATCAAGAGGTTGACGAGGAAACCTTCAAAAAATGGATTGACGACGTAAAACCAAGCGATTTTGGCAAGCTTGACCAGTAAGTATATTGTTTCCTGAGCTTTTGGCTACGGCGACTATTTTTTTGCGGCTTTGTGGCTGGTTTTCCCAGATAAAACACTTTTTTTGGGGGCGCATGTCACGGAACCATCGTGCTTTGCGCGTGTCACCTGGCACTGAGATTCCACTACGTTGCGAAGCGCGATTCGCGCCCTGCTTAATCTTGTTTTTATAGCGCCTGGGGTGGAATTTTCAAGAGCGGCGATATCCTTTATTCCACGGCCCTCAATCTCTCGATAGACCAGTATCCGGCTGTATCCGGTGGGAAGCCATTCCATCCGTTTCTCCAGACAATCGATAATTTCAAGCCGTTCAGCGTGGTTTTCTGGAACGTTATGATAATGGCTGGGCATAGACGCTTTCACCGCCTGATGACTTTTCAGCTTTTTCTCCTTTTGGATGGAACGCAGGCTGTCGGAGTAAACGCGGGTCGCTATGGCGAAAAGCCATGTGGATACGCTCGCATCACCACGATATTTTGATACCGCCGTTAGTGCTTTTAACACGGTTTCCTGAACGAGATCGTCTACTTCCGCGCCTGTAGAGCGTGCAAGGCGCGAAAGAAACGCACGTATGCGAGGAGCGTAACCAGCGATTTCCGATTCTAAGGTACCTGTTGATTTTAGGCCGCCATCAGGGGGAGCCTGTCTTTTTTTATCTGTTGTCAGGACTTATTCTCCTTTTGTTTGTTATTCCAGGGAAAACAGCCACAACCGCAATTGTTTACTACCTTCTCGGCCTGTTCAGAGTTTTTGGTTTCAGCTTTGTTATCGAGTTTTACTTTTTCTTTCATGGGAATACTCCTTTTCCATAAATTTGTTTTCATATAAGTAAGACGGATGGGGAGGAAAAAGGTTACAGGGAGGCTCTGGCAATAAAGGTTTCCTGCAGTCAACTCTTCAAAAGCTTTGTCCACAAAAGCCAGCCGACTATCATGAAAAAGGCGATCATAGACATGATGAACGGGCCGGTGCCGGAGATTATATCGTTTTTAAGGATTACGAATGTGACGAAGAGGTAGCCCAGCGCCGGAACATAAACAATAAGCCTCTGCGCTAAGTCAATGGTTTTGTTAGAGTAAAACATGGCAAAAACTATTATGACGGGAACAAAAACAAACGGATTCAGGGCAATCGCAACGGGGTCGGCAACTGAGAACCAAGCCTCAAGCATATCAAAATCGTAGTTATCGTAGAAATACTTCAGGTTTTCTTGTAGCATGTCACGCTCCGAGTTCATATATCTCTATTTGATACAGTAACTTATAGTCGTCATAATTGTCAACTTTTGCCTACCACCTGTTTATTTTGCGACCCCTATCTTCCGATAAGAGATATTATGTAAACTCGCATATGCTAAACGGCAGGGTGGCTTTATGAACATAGGTCTACTAAAATATTCCCTGTTCCCTCTCATCATTTATCGCACGATAAAAAAGCTAAAAGGATTTTGAACCTGTGGCCAAAGCTAAAGAAACCCTTAAAGAAAAAACGTCAAAACTGCTACATTCCAAAAGTCGGCAAAGCATAAATTTTAACCGGTTTCTTCTGGTCGCTAATATTGCCGCAATTTTTCTTTTTGTTCTGGATCCAATTTTTCATAACAAACTGGTTGTAAGGTGGCTGGAAGTTTTTTTTGGCGTCCTGTTTCTAATCGAATATAGCGCCAGAATCTGGGTTGCTCCCAAGCGGCTCTTTTTTGTTTTTGAGATTATGAGCCTTATAGATCTGATTGTCATAGTTTCGCTATTTGCCCCATTTATTTCTGGCAATTTTGCTTTTTTACGTGTTGTTCGTGCCCTTCGTATATTGCGAACCTACCGGGTGCTAAAAATGCTAAAAGGCAAACGCGGATGGTTTACGCGTCATGAAGAAATTGTCACAAGCGTTGTAAACCTGAGTGTGTTTATTTTTATAATGACAGACATAGTTTATGTTACACAGGTCGAAAAAAACCCCTTGATCGTAAATTATATAGACGCTCTTTATTTTACGCTGGCAACGCTCACCACCACAGGGTTCGGTGATATCACGCTTCGTGGCACAAGTGGGCATGTTTTGGCGATATTAATTATGGTTTTCGGGATAACCTTGTTTGTCAAACTTGCCAAAAGCATTTTCAGGCCGGAACGAGCCTATTATAAATGCCCCGATTGCGGTTTGTCGCGCCATGATTTCGACGCATCGCACTGCAAACATTGTGGCCATGTAATAAAGATTGAAACTGATGGGGAGATATAAGCTCTATCTCTTTCTCCAATTCTTTACAAACTACTCTTATTGCTGTAACTTTGCGTATGCTTGAAAAATTTGTGGGACATTGTGTAAAAAACCTCGTAGTTTTCGGGGCCATACTGTTTTTACCTGTAATGGCTTGTGGGCCGACTTCAACGGACCAATTTCTTGTAAGCCCGATATTAACCACCCCACAGGAAATCACGGCCAATGAAAAGTTCTGGCTTGGCACATGGAACCTGAACGTGAATGAGGGAGCCGTTCCCCCCTCTTCCACCGGCATTATTTCTGGAACATTGGTGATAAGCGTACCTGAATCGGAAACGGCAAGATCAACATTTACCTCTGTAAGAACCATTGTGTGGGGCACTGTTACCTGCATCTGGACAGGCTCTCATATTGTCGACTATGAGCCTGAAACATATGAAGAAATTGTCACAGCATCTGAATGTACTCCAGCCGCAGAATCTACTACCGAAACAGTTTTGAATTCTGGTTTCTACTCATTTTCAGAAGATAACAGCGTATTAACTGCTGGCCCTAAAGAAAATAAGTGGGTTTGGGACAGGATGTAACCTAAAAGTCGAGTTCCCCACCAGATGAAACGAAAGCGGCGGAGTTTTCTTTTAAAAAGTCATATCTGGCAGAAGCGTCTTTACCCATAAGCCGCGTGAACGCAGAATCGGTAGCTTCGACATCATCTATGGTGACTTTAAGCAATACGCGTTTAGATACGTCCATCGTCGTTTCTTTTAAAACAGAGGCAGGCATCTCCCCTAGCCCTTTATACCGATGGATTACAGGCTTTACGTTTTTAGGAGCCTTCTGCAAAATTTCATTCATCCCATTTTCGTCCAGTGCATATTTTGAATCTTTGCCAAGCTCTACGCGGAACAGTGGCGGCTGGGCAAGATATATATGCCCACGGTTTATCAATTTAGGCATGTAACGATAGAAAAATGTTAGCAAAAGAGCGCTTATGTGTGCGCCATCCACGTCTGCGTCGGTCATAATTATGATTTTGTCGTAACGCAGTTTTGAATAGTCAAAAACATCGCCAACCCCGGCGCCAATGCTTGTTACCAGCGCTTTTATTTCATTGTTGGCGGCCAATTTCTCGGCTGTCGCATTCTCTACGTTTAATATTTTTCCACGCAGTGGCAAAATAGCTTGCCTGGTTCTGTCACGCGCCTGTTTTGAAGAACCTCCGGCTGAATCGCCCTCCACAATAAAAAGCTCCGTGTTAGACGGGTTTGTAGAGGAACAGTCAGCAAGTTTGCCCGGCAATGTTAACCTGTGGCTAAGGGAGGTTTTGCGCATAACAGTATCTTTTGCCGCACGAGAAGCCATTCTCGCCTGCGATGCGAGCTTTATCCGGCCCACAATCGCCTCCGCCGTTGAGGGGTTTTCCAAAAGGTAACGCTCAAAAGCCGTTTTAATGGCAGATTCCACTATGGAAATTACCTCAGGGTTATTCAGCTTTTCTTTTGTTTGGCCCTGAAACTGCGGGTTACCGATAAAAACGGAAAGAACGGCTATAAGCCCTTCACGAACGTCATCGGACGTTATCGAGACAGGTTTTCCTTTTCCACTTGTTCTCTCGATATGCGCTCGAACGGTTTTTGTGAGTGCGTTGCGAAGGCCGTTTTCATGGGCTCCGCCATCGGACGTATAAACGGAGTTAGCGTATGAATATATTTTTGTTTCTGTCCCCTCCGTCCACTGAAGCGCAACCTCTACACGAGCCCCGTTTTCTTGCGTATGATAAAAATATCCTGCACCAACCGCTTTTTTAGTGCTTATCAGTTTTGTAAGGTAGTCGCGAATTCCGTTTTTATAATGGAACGTCTGTGTCGAGCCATCCCGCTCGTCTTTCACCACAATGGTGACGCCAGAGTTTAAAAATGCCTCGGTTTCCGCCCTGTCGGATATCAGTTTTTTACTAAAAATCACCGTCTTTTTAAAAATGGAGGCATCAGGCGTAAAGGTTATCTTTGTTCCCCGTTTGCGAACCGCCCTCCCCTTTTTAAGTTTTGCGAGCGGCAATCCTTTTGCAAAACTTTGGCTCCATTCATGACCATCTCTTTTTACTTCAACGGTCATACACTCGGAGAGCGCATTAACAACAGAGACGCCAACGCCATGCAGGCCGCCAGATGTAGAATAACTTTTTTGCGAAAACTTCGCACCGGAATGTAACGTCGTCATGATAATTTCAAGCGCAGGTTTTTTAAATTTTGGATGTTTATCAACCGGTATGCCGCGCCCGTTATCTTCAACCGATACACTGCCATCGTCGCCGATAATAACTTCTATCGCGTTACAATGGCCGTTTATCGCCTCGTCCACGGCGTTGTCTAATGCTTCCCACACCAAATGGTGAAGCCCCGCAGAATCTGTTCCGCCGATATACATTCCGGGCCGTTTGCGGACAGGCTCCAAGCCCTCTAAAACCTCGATATCTTTTGCGGAATAGTCGTTAGCCATTACTCAAACCCAAAAGCTTTTTACGGCGTGACGCAACAATACGGCCAACCGTTCCACGCGTTCCTTTTTCGAGATTAGCAACTTTTATTTTGTCGTCGCGACCAGAGTAATAAGTGATGATGACGGCATCGTTTTTCCCAATGTTTTTAACGCCTCGCAACTTAGCGCCAGGTTTTAGCTTCATAAGCCGCACACCGGCCCCTGCTCCGCTTAAAACAGGAACCTCTTTCATCTGCGATAAAAGCCCGCGCCCGTCTGATGACAACGTAAACAGGAGAGGTTTGCGAGTAACAAACACAGTGAAAACAGCATCATCGCCCTTTACATTGGCAAACTTCCTGCCGCTTTTGGTGGTTTCAACCAGAATATCGCTTGAGAACTTAAAACCGTTCCCCATCTCCGTAACGACAAAAAGTTCAGCCCCCTCCCCTATTGTCTCGCCATAAACCCCGGCAACGTCTCTTGCGTCAATGTTGTCAAAAAGCCCTCTTTGCCCCACCTTTTTAGGTGCGTCGTTTGCCCCCGAAATTTCTCCGTCTTTCGTCATGGCCATTACACGAACAATACGCTCTCCATCACCAAATTTGAACATAGACTGCACAGGGTCGCCAAAACCGGTTGTTTGTTGTATATCAAGAGCGCGAACGCAATAAACCTTTCCGGCGGAGGTGAAGAAGCAAATAAGATCACGCGTGCTCATCGGTATCCACGACAAGAGCCTGTCTCCCTCTTTGAACCTGAGTGTTTGAGGGTTTGCCACGGTTTTCATTCTGCGAACCCAGCCGTTTGTTGATACAATCACATGAGTATCTTCATGTTCCACAAAACTTTCCGGGTGATATTCAGGCTCGTCTTTTACAGATGCCACAATTTTAGTTTGACGTTTGTCGCCATACTCGTCCCGGATGCCTATAAGCTCTTTTCGCACAAGACGCCATTTTTTTGCTTTACTTGCCAAAACGGTTGAAATAATCTCTCGTTCAGCTTCTTTCTCAGCTTTTTCCTTTTTTATCTTTGATATTTCAAGGCTTACCAATGCCGCTAAACGCAAATCCAGAATCGCATTGGCTTGCGTTTCGTCAAACTTAAAGTAATCTATCAGGCCGTTGCGTGCCATTTCTCTTGTTTTCGATTTTCGTATGATGGCGATGGCTTGATCCAGATTGTTGTAAATCTTTGCCAGCGCTTTTAGAATATGAAGCCTCTCCTCTATGAGCCTAAGGTCATAAGTAAGCCTTTTTTCAGTGGTTTCATAGCGAAAATCAAGAAATGACCTTAACATTTGATAAAGGCTGTGCCGCACAGGTGTTGCGCTCGGAGTCAAAGCCGTAAGGTTTACCGCAAAGTTGGTTTGCAGGTCAGAATGTTTATATACATAACTCATAACCTTGGCACAATCGACATCGGCGTTTTTAGGTTCAAGTACAACCCTTATCACCTCGGTAGATTCATCCCGCACGTCAACGATGGTTGGCAGTTTTTCGGTAATTATAAGGTCGGCGATTTTTTCAATCAGCCGACTTTTGTTAACCGTGTAAGGTACAGAGGTGATGATAATCTGTCTCTTGCCCCGTTTGGCAGTCTCCTCGTGCCACTCGCCCCGAACCTTTATGCTTCCCCTGCCGGTTTCATAAACTTCTCTCAGTTCCTTTGCCGAGGCGATAATTACCCCGCCCGTAGGGAAATCTGGCCCTTTTATATATTTCAGTACCTCTTTTGTTTCAAGGTTCGGCTCGTCTATCATCGCCACAAGGGCGTTAATGGTCTCGTTCAGGTTATGTGGCGGGATGTTAGTCGCAAGCCCTACGGCAATGCCGGATGAACCGTTAACCAAAAGATTAGGGAAACGGGCCGGCAGAAGTTTTGGCTCTATCAGGGCCCCATCGTAAGTAGGAAGAAAATCAACGGTCTCTTTTTTAAGCTCAACTAAAAGCTCGCCCGCAAGTTTTGTGAGCTTGGCTTCCGTATATCGCATTGCGGCGGGTGAGTCTCCGTCGATATTACCAAAGTTTCCCTGTCCGTCTACCAATGGGTAACGTAACGAGAAATCTTGCGCCAGGCGAACCATGGTGTCGTAAATAGCCTGGTCGCCGTGCGGATGGTATTTACCCATAACGTCACCCACCACGGCGGCTGATTTTCGGAACCTGGCATCAGGCGAGAGCCTCATCTGGCTCATGGCATATAGCACCCTGCGATGAACGGGTTTTAGGCCATCACGCACATCCGGCAAAGCGCGGGAGACGATTGTGGATAACGCGTAGGCCAGAAAACGGGATTCAAGTTCCGTTTGCAAAACGGTTTCGCGCACGGCTCCGCCACCGTTTTCGCTAGCCGTTACTTTTTTCTTTCTTGCTCTCTGCGACATGCTTTAGAGGCTAAAAGCTGGGCTTTTCAAGCTTGCCTGAGTTATCTGGTTGTATGTTGTGTTTAGGCTTGAATTCGGCGATCCATTCTTGCTTAACAACGTCTGTTTCATATTCGTTCGATGTTTGATACCAGTCAAAATAATAAACGTCTGGTATATCATTCTTTTTAAAGTGTTTATTAAGTTTCTCCCGTAGCTCTCCAGGTTTTGCCCCGGCAATATAGACGATGGTTTGATTAATGTCTCGCAAGCAATAAACTCCACCCACGGCAGGAACGTTAGTAAGTTCCCACGGCACCCACCAAAAAATTCCTTGGGAGCCTCCTTCAAACTCGGACCTGTCAAGCTGGTGCATAATACTTTTCCCCTGCAGGTAACGTCAATTAAAATAAAACTTAATACCAAACATTCATAACACATATATTGCAATAAATCAACGTAGTTTCGTTTTATTTTCGCAGGAAGGGGAATAGTGAGCGGCTCCCTTTACAATCAGGCGTTATGACCGTTAACATGTGCTTTTCTCTTTTGAAAAATTTTGAACATAAGAATGAAAAAAACCGCTTTGGTAACAGGTGCCGCAATTAGGCTTGGACGAGCGATGGTGGAGGCTTTGGCCCATGACGGATACAATGTCGCCATCCACTATAATAGTTCCACGAACGAAGCAGAAGAGCTATCTGGCAAGCTTAACAAACGCTATGGGTCAGGTACCGCCAAAATCTTCAAAGCCGACCTTCACGATATCGAGGCGTGCAAAAAGCTTCCTCACGATGTTTTTACGGCTTTCGGTGGCAAGCTTGATCTTCTCGTTAACAATGCTTCGATTTTTGAAAAAATACCGTTAGAATCGATAACGAGCGGCGTGATGGAAAAATATCATAAAATGCACGTTATCGCGCCCGCCACCCTATGTATTGAGTCGGCAAAATATCTTAAAGACGCAAACCCCGGCAGAATCGTGAATATTGTAGACGTATACGCTGACTACCCCAAGGCAGGCTATTTGCCATACACAACTTCAAAAGCCGCTTTAAAAGCGCTAACACGGCAACTTGCCATTGAGCTTGCGCCGGATATACTCGTGAACGCCATAGCACCGGGGGCTATTCTGCAACCTGTTTCTGGTGGAGAGTCGGTTGAGATAATCAAAAACAAAGTACCGTTAAAAAAGTTTGGCGAGCCTTCCGATATCACCCACGCCCTCCTCTTTCTTGCAAAAACAGCGTATGTTACCGGTCAAACCATAGTGGTAGACGGTGGCAGGTCGCTTAACGTTTAACGGAACTTACGAAAAAACATGAGCCGTTCAAATAAATCCCCCGCTTTCTCGATTCTGTTTCTTGGCGCTTCTGTGGGTGTCGGCATTTTATTGGGGCTTCTTATGTCGATGTACTACAACTTGCCAGAGATAAAGATTCTGGAGGAACACAGGCCGAACGTCGTAACAAAAATTTTGGCCGAGGATGGAACCCTTATCACCGAGCTTTTCCGCGAAAAAAGGATATGGGTAGATTACGCAGATATACCTGAGAACCTTAAAAAGGCGATCACAGATACTGAGGATCACACGTTTTTCCAGCATAGGGGAATCCGGTTTATGAGTATTTTGCGTGCCCTTATCGTGGATATTCGGCTTGGCAGAATCGCGCAGGGTGGCTCCACCATAACTCAGCAGTTGGCAAAAACCCTCTTTTTGTCACCAGAAAAAAACATAATGCGTAAGGTTAAAGAAGCCTTGATGGCCATTGAAATTGAAAGGCTTTACACCAAGCGGGAAATCCTCGAGCTTTACCTGAACCAGATTTATATGGGCTCTGGCGCATATGGTGTGGAAGCCGCGTCGCAAGTCTATTTTGGGAAATCGTCAAAAGACTTAACCCTGGCTGAATCGGCGCTCATCGCCGGCCTTCCCCGTGCGCCCAGCCGATATTCTCCGCTTAACAATATTGACCGTGCCAAACAAAGACGCGCCACGGTGTTAAGCCGCATGAAAGCTGAAAACGACATAACCCCGCAAGAAGAAGACGCCGCTAATGCCGAACCGATATTATTAAAAGATCAAAATGCCCACAAACACTCGGCAAAATATTTTGTAGAAGCGATACGCGCCTATCTTGAAAAAAAATATGGAGCAGACCGTGTATATCGTGAAGGATTAACGGTGCAAACAACGCTCAATTTAAGAATGCAAGAGGCCGCCGAATCTGCAATTAGCAAAGGGCTGGCTACCATTTCTGAGCGAATTAAAAGAGCCAGGCTTTACAACGACGACGTTTTGCCAGAAGCCGCTCTCGTGGCTATTAGGCCGTCGGACGGAGCCATACTTGCCATGGTTGGCGGCTCCGATTTTAAAAAATCACAATTCAACAGGGCCATGAGCGCCAAACGGCAGGCAGGTTCCGCTTTCAAACCCTTTATATACCTCGCCGCGTTAAATAATGGTAGTTCTCCTGCCGATATTATCGTAGATTCACCGGTCTCCTATCCTGACCCTACAAAAGAGGGAGAATGGAAACCCGTAAACTTTTCTAAAAGATTTTACGGCCCCGTTACCCTGCGCCGCGCCCTTGAGGCTTCCATGAACGTGGCAACCGTCAAACTGCTGGATAAAACAGGCGTGGAATCTGTAATTGCCATAACCGACAAGCTTGGTTTTTCGGGTAAAATAAAACCTTACCTATCGCTCGCCCTTGGGGCCTTGGAAGTAACACCTCTTGAGCTTACCTCAGCATATGCGGCTTTGGCGAACGGCGGGGTTTACTCAAAGCCCGGCATGGTACTTTCCGTTAACAACGCCGATGGCGAAAATCTGGAAGAGCGTACTCCATACTTTGAAGACTCGGCGACACCGGAAGTTACATATGTTTTAACAAGAATGCTACAAGGAGTGGTTGAAAACGGTACCGGCAAAGTTGCAAAATCTCTTGGGCGGCCGGTTGCCGCAAAAACAGGAACTACTTCCGATTCAAGAGACGCGTGGTTTTTAGGATATACACCCAACCTCGCCGTAGGGGTGTGGGTAGGATTCGACGATAACCGCTCGTTAGGCCCCCGCGAGACAGGTGGCCACACGGCAGGCCCGATATGGACAGATTTCATGAAAAAAGCACTAAAAAACAGCCCAACATTGAACTTTATGCCTCCAGAGCGTGTGGTGGTAAAAATAATAGACAGGAATACGGGCAAACTTGCAACCGGGCTTTGCCTTGATACCATCGCAGAGGTATTTATAACGGGGACAGAACCCACAGATTATTGCGAGGTGGAAGGCAAGGAGACCGACAGGTTATAGAATCACGCACACCTTAAAAACTTACCTTTCCAGGGGAAGCTCCCAAAATTTGTTTTCTGCTGTAAGCGTATGAAGATTTAGACTTTGAGTGTTTTCTATAGTAGAATTCAAGCATGAAAATATATTTTTTAATCGTCTCGTCCAAACAGACTGAAATAAAAATTCTTGAGCAATATATACATCGCTTGCCATATACGGAGAATGGCGGGGCGAAAGATTTAGACATCAGAGTCGCTAAATCTGGAGCCGAGGCAAAAGAGAAGCTCGAAGAGTTCCGGAAGGCCAATAAAAACGCGCCTGACCTTATCATCTCGGCTGAAGACTTGCCCGACATGGGAGGCATTGAGTTTGCCTCATTGGTACGGAATGGAGACTACAAAAACATTCACTTTCTGCTTTATGGCGAAAGAGTCACCGTTGACCTTACCACCAGAGCCAGAAAGAGCGGCATTAGAGAAATCATGGTTTTGCCTTTCAACTTTTCCAGGTTTCAGGATGCACTGGTAAGAATGGTGGACGCCCCTGTGTCGAACGAAGAAAAACACCGCAAGAAAAGACTTGAAGGCTTGTTCATGGAAAAAGCTATGGACAACAACATGGAAGACAAATTACAAAGTATTTATGCCGATTCGCTGGAAAAAGTTAATGTTCTTCGAAGGCTCGCGCCATGGTCCACACATTCTCAAATGTCGCTTGCTAAAATCTATTGCGGGCAGAACGCTTTTGGTGCCGCTCTTCCGTTTTTAAGACGTGTTGTAAAAGTAGATTTTTCCAATACTGCGGCACACAGATTGTTGATGCTCTGCTATAAACGGCTTGGCAAAAGTTATGAAGATACCGATGATCTCTATATGCTGGTTCAGCAAAACCCGAATTCTACCCCCCTTAACCTCGGTTTGGGCGAAGCTCTGCTAAATGATGGTGCCTATCTTGAGGCCATGAAATATTTTAAAAAGACTATTGAAATTTTCAAGAAAAACGATGCCAAAAGGTTGCAGGCAAAAGCCCATGTGGGTCTTGGCAAATCGCTAATGAAACAGGCTGATATTGAAAACAAACCTCACCTGAATGGTGATGCGGTGAAAGAATTTGAAACTGGTAAAAAATCTGATCCCGGCCTTATGAGCGCCTATTTAAATCTTATATGCGTGTACAAAAAAATGGGGATGCCCGACAAGGCAAATGAAGTCTTGCAGGAAGCAATGAAAATCACCCCGGATAAGGCTGAAGACTGGCTTTCGATGTTCGAAACATATTTGGCCGAAGGAGACCTTAGTAAAGCGCAATATTCTATCGACAAGGCGTTAGCCATTGAGGGTGACAACCAGATTATCCTTGTAGCTTCGGCGAAGGCTTATATGCGGCAGAATATGTATGAAGACGCGCTTAAATTGCTCGAAACTGCGGCGGACATAAACCCTTCCGATACACGCACATACAATTTAATCGGAATCTGCAACCGTCGACAATATAACCATGAAGCCGCTCTTGAAATTTACTCAAAGGCTCTTGCCATTAATCCGGGTGAAGCCTCTATTCACTTCAACCTGGGCCGCGCATATGAAGAGCTGGAACGTTATCAGGACGCCGCCAACAGCTTTACAGAGGCGATCAGGTTAGACCCTGCGCTTGAGGTTGCAAAAAAGGCGTTAGAAGACGTTTCGGCCAAGCTTTTAACATAAACCGACTCCATGCCAAAAATAGGACACGGGTTTGACGCACATCGCTTAACCCAAGGTAGACGGCTTGTTTTGGGAGGAGTTGATATCCCGTTTGATGGTAAAGGTCTGTTGGGGCATTCCGATGCGGACGTTTTGCTTCACGCCATATGCGATGCGCTTTTAGGTGCCGTTGCGTTAGGTGATATTGGCAAGCACTTCCCCGACTCTGACGAAAAATATAAAAATGTATCTGGCATAACGCTCCTTGAAGACGTTTGCGCCAAAGTAAAAAAATCTGGCTATATCGTAGGGAACATAGACACAACCATAGTAGCCGAGGCACCAAAGCTTGCTCCATACATTGAGAGCATGCGTAAAAATATCGCGCAGGCAGTAGGTGCCGACATAGGATCGGTTTCCGTTAAAGCCACCACCACCGAGGGGATGGGGTTTACTGGGCGCGGTGAAGGAATTGCCGCTTATACCGTAGTTCTTCTGGTTGAAATGTAGGGCAAGTCGGTTATAGTGGTTTCCACTATCTTTTTCAACATAACTTAAAATGCAAGATGAACGATATACGGGTTAGATTTGCGCCAAGCCCAACGGGGGCGCTACATGTGGGGAACCTGCGCACAGCCCTCTATAACTGGCTATACGCCAAAAACATGCAGGGCTCCTTTATTTTAAGGATAGAAGATACAGACGCCCAAAGATGCAGTTCCGATGCTGAAAATAAAATATTCTCATCACTTGCAAAACTGGGTTTGAAGTGGGACGAAGGCCCAGACATCGGCGGGCCGCACACCCCATATAGACAGAGTGAGCGTAGCGAAAAATATGAAACCGCGATAAAAACACTTTTGGATAACGGCTCTGCTTACCACTGTTACTGTTCTACAGCAGACCTTGAAGCCGATCGCAAAAAGTTTATTACGGCAGGGCACCCTCCTCGTTATTCTGGCAAGTGCCGCAATTTATCGGAAGAGGAAAGGTCCGATCTTAAATTAACCGATATAAAACCTTCGGTAAGATTTAAGGTGGAGCGAGGAACTTTAGAAATTAACGATGGTGTTCGCGGGCATATTTCTTTTAACCTTTCCGATATAGGTGATTTTATAATCGCAAGGTCAGACAGAGCGGCGGCATATTATCTTGCGTCTATTGCAGATGACGTGGATATGAAAATAACGGACGTGATTCGTGGCGAAGATCACTTGTCGAACACGCCAAAGCAAATTCTTGTAGCACGCGCATTAGGTAAAACTGCTCCAAGGTATCATCACCTCTCGATCATTCAGGGGGCGGACGGGAAAAAACTCTCTAAACGAAGCGGGTCGCTGGACATCTCCACCCTTCTTGATTCAGGTTATGCGCCGGTCGCCATAACAACCGCCATCGCAATGCTTGGGTGGTCTGGCGTTTCCGGCAAAGGGCCCGAACCACTTGAGGAAATGGCAAAACGCTTTAACCTTAAAAAAGTGTCGAAAGCTCCTTGCCATTTTGACCCTGCCAGGCTTGACCATATAAACGCAAAAGCGATAAAACAAATGCCGGCAGAGAAGCTTATCGAAATATTAAAACCTGTAATGGTCGGGTTTCCTTTTGAAAAGTTTTCAGACGAAAAACTTTTTAAAATCATCGATGCTGTTAAAGAATCTATCCATAACCCGTCAGAAGCTCTCCTACATGCTGAGCAGTTTATAAAAATGGACGAACCTGACCCTGTTTCACTCGAAACTTTAAATTCAGACGAGGCAAGAAACGTTTGCGACGCTCTTAAAAAATCCGTAGCGGAACTTGAAATGCTTACAGATGAAACGTTTCGCTCTGTGGTAGAATCTGTCTCTTCGGTTACTGGGTTAACGGGCAAAAAGCTGTATGCACCTATCCGCGCTTTGGTTACCGGTAAATCGAGCGGCCCCAAGCTCGTTGATATTTTTACGATTTTGGGCCGTGACGAAATTTTAAAACGTATAGAAAAATTTGTTAGTTAAATATGGCTCTTAAGATTTACAACACGCTTACAAGGTCAAAAGAAGAATTTCGCCCTATCGCCCCTCCAAAAGTCGGGATGTATGTTTGCGGTGTTACCGTTTATGATTTGTGCCACATCGGGCATGCGCGTGCCGCTATCGTTTTCGATATCATTTACAGGTACCTAAAGTTCAGCAAATACGACGTAACGTATATCCGCAATGTTACTGATATTGACGACAAAATAATTAACAGGGCAAACGAGCTTGGAGAATCGTGGTCCGCCATAGCGGAGAAATATACGAACGAACTCCATAAAGACATGGATGCGCTGGGGCTTTTGCACCCGGATAAAGAGCCGAAGGCGACAGATCATATAAAAGAGATGCTCGATATGATAGCCACTCTTATTAAAAACGGCATGGCTTATGAGCTATCCGGTTCCGTCTATTTTTCGATAAGTTCCTTTAGCGAATACGGAAAACTTTCCGGCAAAAACGTTGAAGATTTGCGAGCTGGTGCGCGTGTGAATGTTGACGAACAAAAACGTGACCCTATGGATTTTGCATTATGGAAAAGCGCCAAACCGGGCGAACCTGCGTGGGACTCTCCTTTTGGCCCCGGACGCCCCGGATGGCACATAGAATGTTCCGCCATGGGGAGAAAATATCTTGGCACCTCGTTTGACATTCATGGTGGCGGCAAAGACCTTGTGTTTCCACATCACGAAAATGAAATAGCCCAGTCGCAATGCTCCTCCGGTCATTCACCTGTGAATTACTGGATACACAACGGGTTTGTTACTATCAACGCTGAAAAAATGTCAAAATCACTTGGCAATTTTTTTACGATACAAGACCTTTTAAAAGTACATGGTGCAGAAGCGCTACGGCTGTTTCTTTTGGGTAGTCATTACAGAAGCCCAATAGATTTTGCCGATAAATATCTTGTAGATTCATTTAAAAACCTTGCCAAGTTTTACGACCTTATCGCACATGCGGACGAGCTTGAGCTTAATGGGTTTGTGCCTGCAACTACCGCTTCATTAAAAGGTAAGTTTATCGAGCATATGGACGATGACTTTAACACGGCACAGGCAGTAGCCGAGCTTAATAACGAGTTGCGAAGGCTCAACCAGCTTCGCGCAGTAATGGCAAAACTTAAGAAGAAGTCAGACGATTATAAAAACAAATTAAAAGATTTCTTAAACGGTGTGGCGGGAATAAAAGAACTGGGCGGTGCATTGGGGCTTTTCGGGCAGAACCCGCATGAATTTTTGGCGGCGGCAAAATTTAAAAAGTTAGAAGAAACCGGCCTCACCACAACTGATATAGCCGCCATGATAGACGAGCGTGCAAACGCGCGGGCAAACAAAGACTTTGCAACGTCCGACAAAATACGCAACGAGCTTGCGGAAAAAGGAATTATGCTTCACGACACCATAGACGGAGCCACATGGTCCGTCCGTTTTGACTAGGCGTTAATAATAGCATGGCAAAAAAGCAAAAATCGCAAAAAAGACGTCACCCAGTGGACCACGAACATATTTTTGGCGTTAATTCTGTAACGGAGGCTATAAAAGCCGGCAGGAGAAAAATCTTTAAAATTACCGTAAAGGAAGGGGCAACAGGAAAACCGGTTCGAGTTCTCATTGACTTCGCCAAACAGAAAAAAATTATGGTTGAAACCGCCACTATCGATAATATAGCGCGTCTTGCGAACGCCGAAGGGCATCAGGGCGTTGTGGCTTCCGTTTCACCTCCTGTTTATTCCAGGTTTGAAAACCTTGTAGAATCTGCGCTTAAAAAACCGAATCGACCCGTCATCGCTCTTTTAGATGGCGTGATGGACCCCAGGAACCTGGGCGCAATAATCCGCTCTGCCGAGGCCTTCAACCTTTTTGGTGTAATTTTCCCGTTATCGCGCGCGGCATCATACACACCTGTTGCAGTAAAAGCCTCTGCCGGAGCCGGTGAGCATATGCGCCTTTGCAGGGTAACCAACATGGCAGAAACTGTAAAAGCGCTGGCCGAAAACGGTTTTGAAGTTATCGCGTTGGAAGGTGGCGCAAAACAGCCGCTTGAAATATCAAAAGATACTCCAACAGCTCTTGTATTGGGTGGCGAAGGAACCGGCGTGCGCCCGCTTGTCATGAAAAGGTGCCAGAAAACAGTAAAAATACCGATACCTGGCAAGGTGGGTTCTTTAAATGTGGCGCAAGCCGCCGCCATTGCCTTCTACGTTGCGACTTCCAGATAAAGTCGCCACCACTTAAGAACTGGTGGTTGACCTTGCCTTGTAATGTAGTATGATTGCATTCCTTCTCATTTTAGAATGTGAACAAAAAACAGGAAATTGCACCCATAGGATATAAGGCGATGAACGTCGTTGATGTTGAGATAAAAGAGATACAAGCCGAAATCAGGAGCCTTCTCAAGCAGAAGAACGCCATAATGCTCGTGCACAACTATCAGCGCGACGAGATACAGGAGATAGCCGATATAGGAGGCGATTCCCTTGCATTGGCACAACAGGCCGCAGATACGGACGCCGAGGTGATTCTGTTCTGCGGAGTTCATTTTATGGCAGAATCTGCCGCTATACTTTCTCCGCATAAAACAATTTTACTGCCACGCCTTGAAGCCGGGTGCCCCATGGCAGACATGATAACCGCCGAAAAGCTCCGTGAGAAAAAAAGGGAGCTGGGGCCAGATGTGCCTATTGTGACATACGTCAATTCTTCCGCCGAAGTTAAGGCCGAGTCTGACATCTGCTGTACGTCTGCAAATGCCGTTGCGGTGATAAACTCTTTGCCGCAGGAGCGAGTTTTTATGACGCCAGACATGAACCTCGCCAAATGGGTTCAGCGGCATACAAAAAAGAAGGTGGACTACTGGAAAGGTTTTTGCCCGACCCACCATTTATTAAAACCAGACATGCTTATAAGCATGAAACAGAAATACCCAGACGCGCCTGTTGTGGCTCATCCTGAATGCGCTCCTGACATTCTGGATCTTGCAGATCATATTTGCTCCACCTCAGGCATGTATGCCTATGCTAAAAAGGAGAGCGCCAAACGGTTTATAATCGCAACGGAGAGCGGCATTCTATATCGTTTAAGGAAGGAAAACCCCGGCAAAGAGTTTATCCACGTCACAGACGAGATGATTTGCCCTAACATGAAAGTTACATCTATAGAAGACGTGCGGGACGCCATTCTTGAGATGAAAGAGGTTATCACCGTTCCTGAAAAAATTCGTGTAAAGGCCAAAAGAACGCTGGATAGAATGCTGGCCGTACCACGCGATTTTTAATTACCGGTTTTAGTCACAGGCTAGTTCATAAGCTTTTCAAAAAAACCTTTTTGATGTGGCCTAACATTACTGCCAGCCTCTTTAGCCAGTTCCCTGTAAAGCTCTTCCTCCCGATGCGATAGTTTTTTGGGAGTTTCCACTATCAGACGGACGATAAGATCGCCCCGCCCATAAGATTGCAGGCGCGGAACACCATGTCCGGAAACTCTGGTAAGCATATCCGATTGGGTTCCAGTCTTAACGGTGAAATCCATCTCACCTTCAAGCGTTGGTATTTTAATATCAGCCCCAAGAGCCGCCTGCGGGAAAGTTATCGGAACCGTTACCACCACATCATCTCCGTGGCGCTCAAACTTTTTATCTTCTTTAACATGGATTACGACATAAAGATCGCCAGCCGGCCCTCCGTTTTTACCAGCCTCGCCCTCCCCTCTCAAACGCAGGCGGGAACCTGTGTCCACTCCTGCCGGAGCCTTCATGGAAAGGGATTTCCGCTCTCGAAGAGTGCCTAAGCCTCTGCACTTTTTGCAAGGGTGAGTTATCTTGACCCCTTCTCCATTACATGCAGGGCAGGCGGTGGCGATAGAGAAAAAGCCTTGTGAACGTGTAACCTTTCCCTGTCCATCACATGTGGAGCAGGTTGCGGGGCTGTGCCCTGGCTCGCTTCTTCCGCCTTTACACTTGTGGCACGTAACATGTTTGTCTATTTTAAATTCTTTCTCTATCCCGAAAACCGCTTCTAAAAAAGATATTTCAAGGTCATACCGCAGGTCAGCGCCGCGCCTCGGTTGGTTAGGGTCCGCACTTCGCCTTCCGCTAAAACCGAAAAAATCTTCAAAAATATCGCCAAAGGACGAAAAAGCTTCTTCAAACCCTGAAAACCCGTTAAAGCCTGATTGCTTCAACCCGTCATGACCAAACTGGTCGTATAACTTTCTTTTTTCAGGATCGTTTAAAACGGCATATGCTTCAGACGCTTCCTTGAATTTTTCTTCCGATTCAGGGTTATCCGGGTTCCTGTCCGGGTGGAACTCTTGCGCTTTTTTTCGATAAGCTTTTTTAAGCTCCACCACGGTGACGGTTCGTTCAATAGATAAAACTTCGTAGTAATCGCGTTTCGACATTTTTAATTTACACCCTGTAACGCAGTAGAACTGCGAAAATTTATATTATACCTTGCTGGTTTTTTGCCCGATCCGAACCATGGCAGGACGCAAAACACGCCCTTCAAACATGTATCCGGCGGAAAGTTGCTCCACAACAGTATCTACCTTGTCATCATCGTCCACGGAAACAGCCGAAACGGCCTGAGCAATCTCCGGGTCAAAAGGTTGATTGCGGCAGTCTATCACTTCTAACCCCTGTGAGGTCAAGACCTTCATAAGGCTCTCCCTTAACATGCACACACCCTCATATAGCGAATCGCCCTGATGGGTAGCGGAAGCGGATGATATGGCCCGGTCGAAATCATCTATCACAGGAAGGATATTTTTGACGATATCACAAAACATTCCCTTTGCCCTCTGCTCCACTTGCCCCTCAAGCCGTATGCGTACCTGGTCCATCTCGGCCATTTTTTCTTTATGTGCTGAAATATATTCCTTTAGCCTCTCGTCATGCTGGGAAACCTCATCCTGAAGGTTTTTAACAACCGAGGGGATTCTATCCAGATCGGCTTCCAGAGCATCGTCGCAAGTATCGTCTACAGATTTTATTCTCCGTTTATCCTGAAATTCTATTTTTACTTCTTCTTCACTCATAGTTCCTTACCGTTTACTAAAGGCGTTGTTACAAATCAAGCGAGTTTTTGAGGATGTTAATTATTTTTTCCTCAACAAACTTACTATCAATTTCATAATATTTTTCATCGTTCACGCTTTTGGCGTAATACTTTTCTTTTCCGGGTATCTTTTTGCCAACAATAACCTTGTTAACAAGCTCACCTCTTTTGTTGTAGATTGCTACTTTAAGTGTGGAGTTTTCAAAACCCGTTTGGTTTGCGTCTGCCTCCGGCAATACTCCTGTGTATTTTAAAAGTAGAATCGTCCACACAAAGCTACTGTACATGGCATCGCTTATATAGCGTTTCTCAGGTTTTAGCATTCGATACCCGTTTCCGGCCACTCGCAGTTCAAACACCTCTCCGTTCCGCTCCACAATAGCTGTGCCAACGCCACCAGACGTTATCGGAAAAAACCTTCTGTCCATAAAGTGTTTCGGCCCGATATCGTAAAAAGGTTCACAACCTTTTTTGTCAATCTCCAGAATGGAAACGGAATCTCTCGCCCTCGAATAACACGTTTGCTCATTTCCTGAAGCGATTTTTACCATCTCCACCGTTTTTGTTTCTGTTCCGGTTGTGAGAATAACCTTAAGAATATCGCCTTTCTTTTTTAGCTTTTCGTAATCGACCTCACCTTTATCTGTATATCGTTTTCCTTTGGCAAGCTCTAGCTCCCGAAGTAATTTTGAAACAATTGTATTATCCGCCGTCGCCTGCATCGGTGAGGTTACTTTCCATTTTCTATCTTGCCCTGAATTAACTTGCCCCTTCAGAGTGGCTTCAAGAACGAAAACTTTATCTCCATGTTCGATAGTTATCTTTTCGACTTCTTCAGGTTCGATATCCGCAAGCTTAAGCCCCCTGATTGCATCAATAGAGTTTGGTAACTTCGTGAAGACAAATGAGGGTGTTCTCACAACCCTACGTTCTCCTTCAAGTGCGAGGTATCTTGCGCCGCTTTCAGTTTTTGAGCCTACATAAGCCGTGATAACCTGGTCGCCAATCGTCGTAAAGGTGATAGTAGCTGATGGGTTATCGAGCCCATATTTCGCTGGGTCATACTCACCATCTTCAATAAACCCCGCAACCTGCACCCCACCTAAAGATTGGGCAAGGTCGTTAACCATATTGTTATCCGCATCAGCCGTAACCGGAAATAACAGGTTCCAGTTATCTTTTATATCTTTTTCAAGCACGATACGAATAGTGCCTTTATGTATTTCTAGCTTTTTCACAGTATTCTCGTTAACGTTGTTAAAAATATTTTTGTTTCGTAACTCAAAAAAGTTTTTAACAAGTTTGTCCGCCGCCTCTTTTTTTACAAGTAAAACGTTTGGAAGACTGGCGTCGGTTTGAATAAAGCGTTCGGTTCCCGCAGGGTTTATGCCACCTATTCTAATGGCGCTCTCCTGCTTGTTATCAAGCCTGAATATGATAATTACAGGGTCGACAAGGCCAAAGTTGCCCAGCTCCTGCGGAATGACGATATCCAGGTCTTTCTCAACCGATAATTCAACAGCGGTAGAAATAATTTCGTTCACGGCTTTTGAATCAGCCTTATCTGCAACAGGCGATACAAGCTCCCAATCATTTCCTGCGCGTTTAATTTCTATCGTTTCCTCGCCAGGTCTTTTAACTGTGAAAGACAAAACGTCTTTTTTTGCAAACCCCATAGCTGTTTTAGAAGCCGTATCAAACTGATAGTTTGCGAACAGGACGATGATAAAAAAGATAAGGGCCAGAGCAACCCTGATCCAGCTCAAATCCGCCTCCGTTTTTTATTTACAATAAATCCCGCCACAGCAACTATAAGTGGCAATATCACCACAACAGGCCAGAATATGCCCTTTAACTGGTCAGACGTAAATACAAGCGGGTGAAACCCTGCCTTGTTAGGGCGTATCGAAATTCTTGCTTCATCAAAAGCCAGCCAGCCTATCATGTTTAAAAACACGTCTTTGTTGGATGATAGCCCTAAAGTTGAGTTTGACGCGAAATCAGAATCACCAACCACAACGATTCTTGCTCTCTTAGGCGCCTCTCCAATTTTAAGTTTTTGCTCTGTTTTACCAACTTCCCATTCCGCCGTTGCGGCTATTATTCTTGGCCCCGCAAAATCATGCCCCTCGTCATATTTGGGGGCTCCTTTTTCTATAGACACAAGGTCTGTTTCGCCCCAGCTTTGCGCCGCAGTTTGCCCTATCGCTAAAACTTCAATTTTGTCGTTAGAGGTATCAAGCGTAAGCGACCGCGACACAGGGTAAAACGATGCGGCCTTTATATCTTTTACGATGGGATGATTCGTATATGTCGCCATAGCCGCCACCAGCGGGCCAAACCCCAGCTTCTCGCTAACGGTATCCAGAACCATATCGTCATTTAACGTTATCCCCCACTCTTTAAGAAATGCCACAATGTTGGGGGTCTGCGCAGGATCCATGGTAAAAAGAAGAGAACCACGAGATTTAAAACGACCCCTCAAAAGTTCGATTTCCTTTTCGGTATAATCGTTCCTCGGCCCTGCAACTATAAGAATGTCCGCGTCTTCAGGTATTTTGCCGGTTTCAAACCAGTTAAGCTTCTTAACTTCATATCCCGCCTGCGTCAAAATGTCTTTTACGCCAGACCAACCGCGCGGATTCGTATCTGTCAATACGCGTTCGCCATGCCCTTCCAAAACGTAAATAACTTTTGTTTCCCCGGATACCACTTTTAATATGGCGTTCGTTATTTCGTTCTCGCCAAGTTTTTGTAACGCCTCCCATTTACCGTTATCGGCCTTAACCACGAATGTTCCATATTTTGTAACATTGTGCCTTTTGGCAAGCGCAGGTTTTTTATCAGGATCAATTATCTGATAATCAAATTTATCCGATTCATATTTATAAAGGCCCAAAAGATCGGAGGTCTCCCTACCCTGCTCCGGGCGTATATAAGCGTAGACCGTAATGTTATTCTCAAGCAATTTTAAAACTTTAACTGTTTGTGGCGCGAGCGAGAAAACATTGCCAACCGTCATGTCTATCTTTTTTTCATTTTTCACAACCAGAAGGTTTATCCCGATAATGCAGGCCAGCGTAATGGCTGTGAACAGGATGGCGTTTGAACCGTATTCTACGGTTTTCTTTTTCACTCTAACCTCTCCATTTTTTTGATTCTAACGAGCGAAGCGATAGAAAAATGAAAAAGAAAATAAAGGAGAGATAATATACAACGTCGCTCAGTTTTATAACTCCCTTGGCAAAGTCGTCCTGATGCCGCAAGATAGAAAGGTATCTTAAAACTTGAGAGAACGTATCTGTGTTATGCGCGGCTGTCCATGCGATTACCCAGAATATCAGCAGGCACCCAAACGTTATGGCTGACGAAATGATCTGGTTTTCCGTAAGAGTAGAAACAAAAAGACCAAGCGCAATAAAAGCCGACCCTAAAAGAAAAACGCCGAGATAACCCGCAATTAAAACACCCCACGGAACAGCCGTGTAAATATCGATAACTATCAGATATGACATCGTTGGGACAAGAAGCGCTATAAGGACTATCAGCGCGGCCAGGTATTTACCAATAACAAGCTCGCCATCGCGCAGTGGCCATGTAAAAAGAAGCTCTATGGAACCTGTCTTTTTTTCCTCGGAAAAAAGGCGCATGGTAATAAGGGGAGCCATGAGTAGCAAAATAACGCCGATATTGCCAAAAAACGGGCGAAGCACAAAATCCGCTATTTCAAGATCCTGCGGGCCGGTGAACCCAACCGTGCGGGACATCTCAAAACTTGCCACACTAAAAAATGCCATGCCGGAATAGAAAAAGTAGCCGGAAATAACAAGAAACATGACTATGATGGCGTAAGCTATTGGGGAGTAGAAATAAGACTTAAGCTCACGCTTTAGTACAACGAAGGTTCCGCTCATTCGCTAGTTTCCTTAAGCTTCGCTTGTGCCGGTTCTTCTGTTACAAGCTTTATATAAATATCTTCAAGGGTTACAGCTCCTTCAGATAATTCTAAAAGCTCCCACTCTTTTTCCACTACAAGGCGTGTTAAAGATTTTCTAAAGTCTGTTTTATTTTTGGGTGCGACAGAAAAAATAGAAACGCCAGTTTCATTATCTTCCACAGAAACGCTCTCGACCGAATCGATAGCCTCAATTGCAGATTTGGCCTCAGCAGATGGAGCCAAAAGTTTTATGCTTATCCTGCCGCTCATAGCAAACTTTTTTGACAACCCCTCGGTGCTGTCTGCGGCCACAAGCTTGCCTCTGTTTATTATCATCACCCGCGAGCAGATAGACTGCGCTTCCGGCAAAATATGGGTGGAGAGTATTACAGTACGTTTCCCGGAAAGGTCTTTTATTATGGAACGGATTTCTATGATCTGTTTAGGATCAAGGCCAATGGACGGCTCGTCCAGCACCAGCGCTTCAGGGTCGTTTAAAAGGGCTTGTGCAAGCCCAACGCGTTGCCTGTATCCTTTGGATAGCGAGCTTATAAGGTAGCGCTGACGATCTGTTACACGGGTAACCTCCATGATATCCGCCACTTTTCTTATTTTTGCGTTTCCACGCAAGCCTTTAACTTCGGCCACAAAATCAAGATATTCGGCAACTCGCATATCGGTATAAAGGGGGGTTGTTTCAGGAAGGTACCCCACCCTCTTTTTTACTTCCATCGGGTCTTTAAAAACATCGAAGCCGGCAACGGTAACACGCCCTTCCGTAGGCGGCATGAAACCTGTGAGAACGCGCATCGTAGAGGTTTTACCTGCGCCGTTCGGCCCCAGAAAACCGCAAATTTCGCCCGGCTCTATGGTGAAGGAGATATTATCGACGGCGGTTATTTCGCCATATCGTTTTGTAAGGTTTTCTACCTGAAACAAGTCAACTTATCCCTTGAATAACAGTTGTTTTTACCGCTACTTTATAAAACCGGCTCAGGCAGATGTCAAGCTCCCGCCACGAGGTTTGTGTGTATAGTTACTGCGCTGTTGGGTGGTCAATTAGACCATGTATACTTTTTAACCGTGAGGTTGTCGTCAAGCACGACCCAGAGTGAATTAAGGCTTAAATCTTTGTAAAAATAGTAAGCACCACTTTCAGCCGGAATATTCATTTCAGGTTTGCCGAACATTTCGTTTAACTGCTCCATGGTGGTAGAGCCTTCGTCTATGCGTGACACTTTTTCAGAGGTTATGGCATAAGTATCGTTCACCCCAAGCGACACGGTAGAACATCCCGCACCTAAAAACGTAACCAATAAAACCGCTATTAATTTTTTCATGGCCTGTATTCTACCTTTTGTCCCTCTGTTATGCCATTTTTATTGCAAAACCCGGCTTGAAGCTCAATAACGAACATGGCGTTGAAACCTGCATCATATAGCGGGCATGGCTCAGCCTTGCATGGGGGAACGGAACTCCATATTTTACCGATAACGTAATCAGTGCTGATAAAAACTATATCTATCGGAAATTTAACGTTTTTCATCCAGAAACGTAAGGGAGCAGGTTTGGGAAAAGCAAACCACATGCCAGAATTAGCCGCAAGGCTATCGCGAAACATAAGCCCTTTTTGCCATTTTGCGGGGGTATCTGCCACTTCAACTTTCACAGGTTTTACGTTTTTAACTGCCGTAAAACCAACAGTAGCTCCAAACGAGGTTGCAGAAAAGAGCAAAAGATAAGCAAAAGAGAGGAAAAAAGCGTAAAACGCCCTGTTAGAAATCTGAGTGTATGGCGTCGAGCCTGCCTTGGCGTTTGGTTTCCTTCTCAATAATTTTTGCTTGAACAGAATCGTAAATGCCACTTAAAATTTCACCGTGTATGCGGGTTAACGTGCGTATTTCGGCGTCGATGGATACACAGGTTGCCGTAACAGCAAGCCCAACCAGCGCCATGGCCGCAAATTCTACGGTAATAATGAGCCTTAAAACGGGTTCTGCAAGCGATAAATCCATATTTTCCTCCACCCTTCATTCTACCATCGGAAAAGGTGGAGGAAAACTTAAACTGTTTCGCTAACGAAGCCTGCCGAAAATATAAAGCAGAACAAACCAGCCAACTAAAAGCTTAGCTCGTAAGTTGCTTGTATTTTGCCATAAGCTCGTCTTTAGACTCTGTGTGATCAGGATCGGTAACAATACAATCAACCGGGCAAACATCCACGCACTGGGGTTCGTCAAAATGTCCGACGCACTCCGTACATTTGGCCGCTTCGATAATGTAAATATCCTCACCTTCAGTGATTGCGTCGTTTGGGCATTCAGGCTCACACACTCCGCAGTTAACGCATTCCTCATTGATGAGTAAGGCCA
>UOGC01000002.1_pt1 | contig 26357 bp, 31 predicted proteins | sample 1988541 | NCBI WGS metagenome assembly UOGC01 (sample SAMEA4712194, study PRJEB27164) | hydrothermal vent metagenome | biome: marine basaltic hydrothermal vent biome; feature: marine hydrothermal vent; material: mineral | place: Pacific Ocean | collected 2011-06-14/2011-07-23 | depth 1689 m
AGAAAAGGCATTGATATCAAGCTTATATGGAAGTATAACCACATTTTTAAGAGATACCAGAACAAGGCTCAAAAGCCCTCCGGAATGTCCCTTCATTGTTACCGCCTGAGTGGTGGCGCTTGTTACAAGCTGAGCATTTTCGGTAATGACTACCCCCCCTTCCAAGGTGGCCGTGTCTATGCCTAAAGTAAGCATATCAACCGTCTATTTCCGATATCGAACAACACATTAGCTATACCTATTTTGATATCAGATAGTAGGGTGACTTTCAAGGCTCAAAATAGTAATTTTAACACAAAATCTCCTGCCTCACATCTAACTTATTGAAGTTTATAGCTCACTTTTGTTGCCCAGCCAGGGGAAACGCCCCTTGGAAGAGGCCAGCAGAAGATACGCCAATATGGTCATGAGCAGTGTTTGAAAGGCTAACGCGATGTAGAGCCAGCCCAACCCCCATGTCTTGTCGAGTATTGCCACTTGCCACACCGCAACGGAACCCAACCCGAACGTTAACGTAAACTTTATCCCGTATGCGGTGGATAACCATTTTTTAGGCACAAACTTGGACACGAGGCTGTTCTCGACAGGTTGTAACCCAAGGCTGAAAAATGCATATCCGGCAGACGCGATATAGAGACCCCAACCACTAAAAAATGCCATGGATGCAACAAAAGGAATTCCGCCCAAAAACGCAATGATATACGCCACACGAAGGTCAAATCTGTCGGCTACATGTCCACCTACATATTGCCCTGCCATGCTAAACAAAAATATGCTGGAAACTAAAAGAGCCGCAGAGCCTGAAATGGCGTTTGCAGAATTTTCATTTCCCGCAACGGCTCCTATTAACTGAAGTATGCTATTTGCGTTCTGCTCGAAATATGGTGGCATGGCGGTCATGTTGGCTCTGTAAGTTAAACCCGCGATGGTCATGATTACGCAGAGAAGAATAAAGTAGGGGAGAACTCTGTTTTCTTTTTCATCCCGGTTGTTATTATCCTGAGGAACCGCACGATCCCGCTCTTTAAACGTAAAGATAAAAGTTAGCAAAAAACCGGCGATGGCACAGGAACCAGTTACAAAAAAAACAAAACGCCAGTCGGCTATCATAAGGGTAAGCCCTGCGATAAAGGGAGCAGACGCCAGCCCGAAATTACCAAAAATACCGTTAGTTCCGTGGGCGGCTCCTTGTTCCTCTATTTCATGCGCGATAAGGCCAAGTCCGGCAGGGTGGTAGAGTCCGCAAAAAAGCCCCAATAGCGCAAGCGAAACCGTAAAGTCACCCACGCCGGTAGAAAAACCCGCCAGAATAGACGAAAACCCCATGCCTAACATGCAGATTCTAAGAATACCGACGTTGGACCAGTGGTCGGCAAAATATCCGGCCGGAAGGGCGAAGGCTCCGTAAAGAAAATACATCATGAACCCAAGCGGAAAGACGTTTGAAGGGGCGAGCCCCATCTCTCGTGAAAACGGCAAAACTATGGCGGGGAAAATGAGCATGTTCATGTGGGTCAAAAAATGTGCGGTGGCAGAAACCGCTGTGACCCTGAATTCCCTAGTCAATATGCGAAAAAATTATTTAGATACCCAAAGGAGTTTATCCAGCGCCCAGCCCGTGTCGCCGTCTTTATCTACAAGTTTGTACCATGCGCCTTTTTTATCCAGCACCCGGAAAAGGTAATTTTTTTCTACCGAGAAAACTATAGGGTTTTTGGTTCCCGGCCCTTTGCGTATGTTAGCTTTTTTTGTAACAACAACTGCTGAACGCCCCTTGCCGATTACCTGTTTGTGAACCCAGCCCACATCGCCATCTTTATCGCGTATCGCATACCATTCCTTAAACCTGGCAAGATATTCAAACGGAGTATATTTAGGTGCTTCCCACAAAACTTGATAGCTAGTGCCGGGGCCGGAGCGAACTTTTGCTTTTCCGCCTTCCACATATATCGGCTCTGATAATGCCAGAACAGGTGCCAGAACAATAACAACCAACAAAATTGAAAAAAGTTTTTTCATCATTCCGATTCCGTAGATGGTTTTCGTCTTACGCCGCTACGCGTGCTACGTCTTCTTCTTCTGCCCGATCTTGATTGTGTCTCGCCACCTTCTGTGGTTGGTGGTGGCGGCGTTTTTGATTTTTCTGGCCTTGCCTGAGAGCCATCCTGCCCCTTTTGTTTGGGCCGTCCCCCCTGCGGTCGATCCTGCCTGTTCCCCTCGCTGTTTGGTCTATCCGGTCTTTTTTTGTTTCTTTTGTTTGGGCGTCTACGTTTTCTATCGGTACGCTCATCAGTCGCCGTAGTAGCATCTGCCGCTTGCTTGTCAGGTCGATTTTTGGCAGTGGCGGCGGGGTTTTTCTCTGCCCTTTTTCGCTCCTCCGCAAGCCTTTGTTGCGCTATGTGGAGGGGAGTCAGGTCGTAGGTATTAAATTCTTCTTTCGACTCGTCCTCGAAGATGACCATTGCCCGCTCCTGAAGGAGGTTAACCTGAGTAACCTTCGCCTCGCGTCCTTCCGGGGTAACGACATATTTGCCAAGTTTTGGCGCGCGTTCCTGAAGCTTTTTGTAATGAGGTTCTTCATAGGCCAAACAACACATAAGTCTGCCGCACACGCCAGATATTTTTGCAGGGTTCAACGAGAGGTTCTGGTTTTTCGCCATGCGTATAGAAACAGGAGCAAAGTCAGATAAAAACCTGGAGCAACAAAGTTCTTCGCCGCACGGGCCGCACCCACCCAACATTTTAGCTTCGTCCCGCACGCCTATCTGGCGCATTTCGACCTTTGCCCGTGTATGGTTAACCAGGTCTTTTAAAAGCTCACGGAAATCGACCCTGCCATCTGCGGTGAAAAAGAAAATGGCCTTGTTCCCGTCGAAGGTATACATCACACGGGTCAAGTTCATATTAAGGTCGCGCTCCAAAACCCGCTCGCGACAGAAGGCTAAAGCCTGCTTTTCTTTCTTTTCAATAGATTCGGCTCTTTCCAGGTCTCCGGTAGTGGCACGCCTTTTAATCTTTTTCCGTTCTTTTTTCTCGCAACCGCACCCTAACGAGGCCGGCCTGCGGGATATAGCAACTGTTCCAAAAGAGTAGCCGGCACCTCCGTCTACCACGCACTTGTCGCCAACCCTAAGCTCAAGGTTGTTCCAGTAATAATCGTTCGTTCCACCTTCGCTGGTTATTACGCTGTATACGAACTGGAGGGAACGGTCGATTTCAAACGTTGTGCCACCGCTTGCACCATCGTTAACCGCAGAGTTTTGATAGCTTGGTGAGGCGGAATAAGCCTCATCGTTAATATCGCGTGCAGGATTACCGTGCGGCACTTCCGCCTGCCCTTGGTTTGTACCTTCAGGTTGGCTGGGTTCATCTGGAAACCCGTTGAGTTGTGGATCGTTCATTTAAAAATTCAAATCAGACCGGTGGCAAGCTTATCTCTTAAGTTCCAGCGCCAGCAGGCTTATTATTAAAAAAGGATTAATGTTCCATCTGCGGGTGCGAACAAGCTCCGAAGAGACGTCCCAAGCCCGCAGTAGCTTTCGCCGGGAAAACCTCGGCGAAATAGAAAATAGCTCGTCGACTATATCCTTGTTCATCAAACTATCACATTTTCCCTTTGTTTTCACTTTTACAAGGTCTGCCAAAAGTTCAACGAAACTCTCCAAAACCTTGTAAACAAGCGCTTTTTCTTTTGACCTGTCTATCTTGTCGGCCATTTTCATTATGTCGGCGTCCCATTTGGCGTCCCGTTCGCCTAGTAGAGCCAGGGCGAAACTGCGTGTTTCCTTCTCTTTTTCGATAGCGTTTTCCGACATCATGCCGGGAGCCCCTTTGGATAAAGCCGCATAAGCCTCTGCCTGCTCGCCATGCAATCCTGCTCTCTCGGTGGCAAAGCGTAAAATTTCTTCAAACTTAAGCGGCATAAACCTCACCTTTTGAAGCCTTGAAAGGATGGTAAGCAAAAGGCTACTCATATTTTCTGTGGTGAGTATTATAACTGTGTCGCCGGGAGGTTCTTCCAACGTTTTTAAAAAGGCGTTGGAAGCTACAAGGTTCATTTTCTCCACCTGATCGATTATCAGAATTTTACGTTTCCCCTCGTATGGCCGGAACGAAAGTTTCCGTATGATTTCACGAATACTTTCTATATCGATTTCCTGTTTTACCTTTCTATCCCTCACAATGGGTTCGACGTATGTAAGGTCAGGATGGGAACCCACCATAACTTTTCGGCACTGGCCGCACACACCGCAGGCGTCGTCGCCACCTTTTTCGCATAAAAGCGCCATCGCAAAGGCATATGCCGTTGTTCTTTTGCCAACTCCCGGAGGGCCGGCAAAAAGATATGCAGAGGCGGGCTTGTTTTGGGTAAGAGCGGAACGGAGGATGCGTATCGCAACCCCGTTACCGATAATTTCTGAAAGTTTTAACATTTATCAGGCGTTAGCTTTGGTCGTCCACTTCTTCTGTGGCGTCTTCGTCTTCATGGGCGCTGTAGCGCATTCGCTCCCTGCCGAAGGAAAGTGTGCTCATGTCGGTCATCCTGTCTACAAACACTTTGCCGTAAACATGGTCTATCTCATGTTGCAGAACACGGGCAAAAAAACCTTCGGCCTCAATAGTTAAAGGGTTGCCATCGCGGTCATAAGCGGAAACCGTTATGGCTATTGCCCTTCTAACCTTGCCCCAAATATCTGTAAGGCTCAGGCAACCTTCCCAATCCTCATCCATTTCGTTTGAGAATTTTTCTATTTTAGGGTTAACGAGAACCATAAGTTCTATTTCCGGGACGTCTGAATAGCGCGCGTTACCTTCAGCTTCGAGCGTTAGTATCTGGAGCGATTCATGAACCTGGGGCGCGGCAAGGCCAACGCCTGAGTATTCCCGCATGGTGTCGATCATGTCGTCTATAAGCCGCTGTATCGGCTCTGACGTAATATCCTCAACTGGAACTGGCTCACCCTTTTTACGCAAAACGGGGTTGCCAAGCTGGGCTACTTTTAAAATTGCCATTTTAATTATCTATTCGGTTTGAAATTATCAGCCAAGGTTGTGTGACTGATTATTTATAAAAAACTAGCCAAAGTATTTGGTGCGATAATGCTCGAAAAGTTCAATTGCCTTTGGTTTACATTTGCCGCAACCTGTTGCTATTTTCGTACGTTCCTGAAGGGTTTCAAAATCTGGCACGCCTTCTAACACCTGGTCTTCTATCTCATGATCGGTAACGCTTAAACATTCGCAAACCAGTGTGGCCTTGACCTCTTCTATTCTGCTCTCCTGCCCAGACTTTTTTAAATAGTCGTGAATGGCGGCACGCAGAGCCTTGTCTCCTAAAACGGAGCAGTGGATTTTAATAGACGGTAACCCACCCAGGCGGTTCATGATATCCTCTGGCGTAAGTTTTAAGGCATCGTCTACATTCATGCCGCCTTCTTCCGTTACCATCTCAGACATCATCGATGTCGAACCAATGGCCGAGGCGCATCCGAATGTTTTCCATTTAAGGTCGGTAATTTTTTCATTATCGTCGACCTTTATCCATATTTTCATCATATCTCCGCACGTCGGATTGCCAACCATGCCTACGCCGTTGGCTTCATATTCGCTCTCCGGGATAGAAAGAACGTTGCGCGGGTTGGTAAAGTGGTCCATCACCGTGTCGCTGTAACCAAAATTCATATCTGTACTCAAAACCGGTAAACTCCTTAAAAAAACCGTTAAGAATCAAACTGCACGATTATCATATAATAGGCAGGGCAAGACAGGAAATTTTATATCCTAACTTTTTTAATTTTAAGAACTTGCGTTAAACGACTTCGTCAATCTGCTTAAGGGTGGTTAATAACTCCTCAAGCTGGTTAATCGGCCACATGTTGGGCCCGTCGCACGGCGCGTTATCCGGGTCTGGGTGGGTTTCAAGGAATATCCCCGCTACTTTAGCCGCTATTGCCGCTCTCGCCAGAACGGGAATATAGTCGCGCACGCCGCCACTTGCCGAGCCGAGCCCGCCGGGGAGCTGGGCCGAATGCCCAGCGTCGAACACCACGGGGGGCCCAAGCTTTTGCATCTCGTGTAACGCCGTCATGTCCACCACGAGGCGGTTATATCCGAAGAACGTGCCACGTTCGGTTAAAAGTATTGGTGAGCTTCCGGCCCCTTGCACCTTCTCTACGGCGGTTTTCATATCCCACGGGGCCATGAACTGCCCCTTTTTAATGTTAACCGGTTTACCTGTTCTACCCGCTGATACCAAAAGGTCGGTTTGGCGACACAGAAAAGCCGGTATTTGCAAAATATCGAGGACTTCACTCGCCATAGTTGCTTCTTCTGGCGTATGTATGTCGGATATAACGGGAGTGCCGGTTAGATCCCTTATTTTTTTGAGTGTTCGCAATCCTTCATCCATGCCAACGCCACGGAACGATTTAACGCTCGACCTGTTTGCCTTGTCGTATGACGCCTTGAAAATAAAAGGGATATTTAGCCTATCTGTTATTTTCTTTATCTGCTCCGCACATGTTAACGCATGGTCATAGTTTTCGATAACACATGGGCCGCCTATAAACACAAACGGGTTTTCTGTGTCGAAAGTTATATCGCCAAGCTCTATCGTGACACTCATATCAGGTGACTATTTTCAGTTGCCGCTTTTATGAACGCCTTAAACAGCGGATGCGGCGTCATGGGCGACGATTTAAACTCAGGGTGAAACTGGCACGCCAAAAACCATGGGTGGTTCTCCAACTCTATAATTTCAACGAGCCTCCCGTCGGGGGACTGGCCTGAGAAAACCATGCCGGCCTCTTCTAGTTGCATCTTGTAATTGTTGTTAAACTCGTAGCGGTGGCGATGCCTCTCGTGCGCCTCTTTCGCCTCGTATGCCTCGCGTGCAAAAGTTTCTTTGCGAAGCTGGCACGGAAAAGAACCCAAACGCATCGTGCCGCCATAATCGTTCACATTTTGCTGATCCGGCATAAGGTTTACGACAGGGTGGGGCGACTCGGAGTTGAACTCCATACTGTTTGCGTCCTTTAATCCGCACACGTTCCGCGCATGTTCTATCACGGCACATTGCATGCCAAGGCATATCCCGAAAAATGGAACTTTTTTACGCCGTGCAAGGCCCGTCGCCAAAATTTTGCCTTCGATACCACGTTCTCCAAACCCGCCAGGGGCTAATATGCCATGTGCGTTACGCAATGTTTTTTCCACATTTTTTTCTGTCAAGTGTTCTGAGTCTACCCACATTAAATCTATATCGACATCGTTTGCCAATCCACCGTGAGTAATGGCTTCGGCAAGGCTTTTGTACGACTCTGTTAACTGAACATACTTGCCTATTATGGCGATGGTAACTTTTGGTTTTGGTGCCTTGATTTTTTCTACAAGGTCATGCCACGGTTTTAAATTGCTTTTCTTTTTTTCGAGATTCAAAAGATCAAGCACAATGCCGTCTAGCCCTTCGTTATGCAACCATAATGGAACCTCGTATATCGATTTTACGTCGATAGCGGAGATTACATTTTCTACAGGTACGTTGGAGAAAAGCGCAATTTTTTTCTTCACCCCGTCGTCTAGTGGAGACTCGGAACGGCAGACCAGAACGTCGGCCTGTATTCCGATTTTCAAAAGCTCACGGACGGAGTGTTGTGTTGGCTTTGTTTTCATTTCATGAGCCGTTTTTATGTATGGCACTAAAGTTACGTGAAGGTAACAGCAGTTGCTCCGGCCTATGTCTATTCTTTGTTGCCTCATGGCTTCTAAAAACGGAAGGGATTCAATGTCGCCAACCGTTCCGCCGATTTCGCATATGGCAATGTCGTATCCGTCGCCTACAGCCGTTAGCCTGTCTTTAATTTCATCCGTTATATGCGGGATAACCTGCACCGTAGCGCCAAGATAGTCGCCCCGTCTCTCTTTTGTTATAACGTTGTTGTATATCCAGCCTGTGGTTACGTTGTTTAATTTACTCATCCTTGTGCTTACGAAACGCTCGTAATGCCCAAGATCCAGGTCGGTTTCTGCGCCATCGTCGGTAACAAAAACCTCGCCATGCTGAAACGGGCTCATGGTGCCGGGGTCTACGTTTATATAGGGGTCAAGCTTCATCATGGTGATTTTGTAACCGCGAGCCTCCAAAAGAGCGCCTAAAGAAGCCGCGGCTATACCCTTGCCGATAGACGAGAGTACACCGCCAGTTACAAAAACATATTTGGTCGACATCTACAAAGCTCCTCTTTTAAGCATTTTATCGGCCCGGGCCAGATCTTTCGGCGAATCAATGCCAAGCGAGTCTATCTCCGTTTCGACGCAGAATATTTTTTCGCCATGTTCAAGTATGCGAAGCTGTTCCAGTTTTTCGCATTTTTCAAGAGGCGTGCATCCTAACCCGGCGTAGTATAGTAAAAAATCGCGCCGGAAAACATATGTTCCAAGATGTTTATATAATGGCCCGTCGGCAGAGCCTCCGTCGCGGTCGTTCGGTATTGGTAATTTGGAAAAATAGAGGGCAAAGCCTTTTAAATCGCGAACGACGCATGTAACGTTCGGATCCTCGGCTTCTTCTCTTTCTATGGAAACACATAAAGTGGAGACTTTTATCGCCGGGTCGTTTATAAGCGTGCGCACGGCCATGTCTACCGCTTTCGGGTTTATAAACGGTTCATCCCCCTGAATATTCACCACGATATCGCAGGCTGTTCCGCAATGTGTGTTCCGTGCGACTTCCGCCACGCGATCTGTGCCAGATTCATGAGTAGCATCGGTCATAACGGCTTCACCGCCGAACCGTTTTACTGCGTCCATTATCCGCTCGTCGTCTGTCGCCACCACAACTTTGGTTGCGGTCTCCATTTTTTGCGCCTGTTCATAGACAAGCTGTATCATCGGTTTGTCACCTATGGAGAGTAGCGGCTTACCGGGCAGGCGGGTGGAGGCAAATCGGGCAGGGATTACAACCAGAACGTTATCTTTTAGACTTTTTGTCACTCGCAATAAAACTTATCAATGTGATTCTCACCACTACTTTAGTTTTTTCACTTTTTTTACACAAGCAAATTGTGAGTCAGGGGAACTATTTCCGACGAAATGCTCTGCCAGCTACAAGCCCGGCACCCAATAAAAGGAGCGTTGCAGGCTCCGGGACGTCATGGCTTTTGTTGTCATCGTCGTCATGATGGCTTTTATATCCAAAAGCCTGTATTTCGGAAGTTGAGTAATACTTGTCGCCCCCAACGCCTGAAAGCCTGAGCTTTGTTGTTTTGATAGGGGAGCCCAGGACATGTCTTGAGTCTCCGTCATCATCGCCCTTCTCGTCATCGTCACCATCATCATCGCTATCGTCGTCATCGTCTTTCGGCCTTGTCTGCATTCCCCACAGGTTGACCCCGTCTCTCCAGTCGACATTAGGCACGTTCCACGCCGTGGCCCAGTTGGATACGTTCAAGTCCCAGTATTCGAGCAGGTAGGCATCGTTATCGTCTGCTTGCACAATGAAGCTTTCAAGATAAAAAGTGCCGCCCAGGTCGATATTTACATAGGCGGATGGCCTGTGATGAGTATCCCACCAAACAGTTTTTTTGTTCCACTGTGCGCCATCGTGCTTAAATTTTCCATCAGTTACCGTGTCTGCGAGGGCCTGCATAGCGGATGGCGTGCTTGGTTTCGTCGGGTATGAGCTACCACCATGCCCCCAAGTGTATGGATTAAAGAAAATCCCGTCCAGGGTTACTTGTTTATTGAGGGCTACATTGGTAACGGAGGTGGCATTGGCCGTTGTTGATATTGCAAACAAAACCACAATGACAATCGCAGTTCCCAAATATTTCATAGATTTTGTCCCATTCCCCGTTGCAGGTGCAAAAATTAACCTGTTTAACTCCATCTTGCTTTACCAAGTTTCAGGTAAGTTGCTAAAGCTAGGTAAACAGTATGATGAACATCATAGCATGTTGCATATAAATGTAAAGTTCTTTTACGTTTTTATCATTCGGGGTTCTTGGTGTTTTGAGGCTTATATGTATGTAATGTCGCTAGTTATGGCGGTGTCTAGCTTTGATTTGGCTGTAGGTATGTGTTTTATTGCAGGAATGTTTCTTTACATGAACGGGGCGTATGCGCGCCCCCGTTACTGGCAAAACTTATACCCTCTTGCGGCGAACTAGTCCGCCAGCCATAAGCCCGGCGCCCAGTAAAAGGAGCGTTGCAGGCTCCGGCACATCCTGTGTTTTATACCCGAACGCCTGTATCTCGGAAGTTGAGTAATACTGGTCTCCGCCAACGCCTGAAAGCCTTAGCTTCGTGGTGGTTATAGGGGTTCCCAGCATGTACCTCTCCGAGTTGTTAGTATCGTTTGGCCTTGTTTGTAAGCCCCAGCCATGGTTGCCGAAGTTGGGTACGTTCCATGCCGTGGCCCAGCTAAACGAGGTCAAGTTCCAGTATTCCAGCAGATAGGCGTCGTTATCGTCTGCCTGCACAACAAAGCTTTCCAGATAAAATGTGCCAGCCAAATCTATGTTCACATAGGCCGCCGGCCTGTTATGTGTGTCCCACCAGGTTGTGCCATTGTTCCACTGCCATTCGTCAGGTTTGAATATTCCATCTGTCACCGTGTCGGCAAGAGCCTGCTGGGCCGAAGATATGGCTGGTTGTGTAGGGTATGTGCCTCCCCAGCTTCCTGCGTTGTTAAAGAAAGTCCCCTCTAGCGTCACTTGTTTGTTGAGGGCTACGTTGGTGACGGGAAGGGCGCTGGCCGTTGTTGACAGTGCAAACAGGGCTACGACGACGATGGCGATATTTTGCTGGTTAGCTCGTATACGTTGTGGGGAACTATCAATTAACTGCAAAGTTTTTTTACAGCCAGTTTGTGTTGCCTTTTTGGGGTATTATGGTAACTATCTGAAATATATAAGTTTGTTTACCCGAAACTTACTGGTATGAACTGTAAAGTTTTTTTACAGCTAAAATGTTTTTTTCTGGCAGGGGAGCACGGTGCTGAGTTGGCGTTTCTGGTGAGGGCTAATACGCGTGTTTATTAATAAAACCTTTCCAGATGGTGAGCCACAATATTTTTACGTCGAGGAAAAGCGACCAGTTTTCTATGTAGTAAAGGTCAAATTCTATTCTTTTTTCAAGCGACGTGTCGCCGCGCCATCCATTAACCTGCGCCCAGCCAGTTATGCCAGCCTTCATTTTATGGCGCAACATATACATCGGCACGGTTTTTTTAAAATCCTTTACAAACACAGGACGCTCCGGCCGTGGACCCACCAGGCTCATGTTGCCTTTTAGCACGTTGAATAGCTGGGGAAGTTCGTCGAGGCTCGTTCTTCGGAGAAATTCGCCAATTCCGGTTCGGCGATCATCATTATTTTTAGCCCAAACGGCACCTGTTTCGCTCTCTGCCTCGTCTTTCATCGAACGGAACTTATAAATCACAAAACTCCCACCACCCAGGCTCATCCGCTCCTGTTTATAAAAGAGCGGGCCTTTTGATTCCAGTTTTATAAGAATCGCTACAACCAGCATTACAGGTGCCCATATGACGATGCTTATAAGAGAAACGACAATATCAAAAATCCGCTTTAGCAAAAGGTTCCAGCCATACATGGGGCTTTCGGTAAGCGAGACTATTGGAATGCCGTCGAAATCTTCAACGCCGGAATTTAAACGCATAAACTGCAATATATCTGGTGCAAGTTTTACATCCACAGTTTCGTCGCCTAACAGGGCTAACGTTTTTTCAAGCCGCAGGTCGGCGTCGCGGGGGAGGGCGATGAATATCTGGTCTATTTCATGTTCCTGTATTTTTTCCTTTACCTGGTCTATCGTGCCGATAACCGGATAGCCATGATATGTAAGGCCGATATCATCTTCTGTGTCGCCCAGAATACCAAAAACCTTTAAACCGGATTCCGGGTGGCGCGCAAAAGTTCCGGCCAGGGTTTGCCCAAGTTCGCCTGCGCCCACGATGAGAACGTATCGTAAGTTAAAGCCGCGCTTGCGAGCGTTGCGAAGCGCCGTGCGGACAACCGTGTGGGAGAATGTGAGGGCAATTATGCTTATTCCCCAGAAAATACCCATCATTAATCGTGAAAACTCGAACTCGCGATAAAAGAAAGCCGCCGTCGCCATGAGAACGGCAGAAATTGTGGCTGTCCTGAAAATTCTGAAATATTCGTGAAAGCGGGAGTTGGATCTCATCGGCTCGTAAAGCCCGCCCATTTGAAGCGCCATTATCCATATGACGATTATGACGGGTAACACCGTGGCGTATTCGGAAAAAGGAGGTACGCCTTTAGGAACATCGAACATGCCGGAATGGAACCTGACGTGGTAAGAGAGGAACCACGAGAGGATAATCGCCAGCACATCGACTATCAGCATAGCCGCAAAAAATATCTGGTTATGTTTTTTCAACATGTTATAGAAGTATACAATATCTGGAGTCTATTCTGAAACGCTTTTAATCCCTCTGTTACCGAACATTATAGTTAAGATGCCGGCAAGGTCAATTGAGATCAGACGGCAAGAGAGGAAATTGCCACGCTGTTGCCAACATGTTGCCCGCGCCTGGTGCCCTGCGAAATTGCGGTTTTTTGCGCCTGTCGTTTCTCTTCGCGAATAGCTTTACGCGGGTCGTCATACGTTATCGAGCCTTTTTTTACCGCTACCCCGCCAGCTTCCACAGCGCGAACCATTGCCGTTGGCGAGATGGAAACCTTATCCTCAAGCCCTATCTGCGTGCTTTTAGGGATATTAACCTCAATGGCACGATCGGCAAAAAATTGCTGTCTCCCATAAACATGGCTGGCCCTTTGTAATGGAATTGTAACGGCTTTTACTATCATCTATAAAACTCTACTTTAGCTTTATGTCTATAAACTTGGCGTATGCCGGTTTTTCAACGGGTCCGTAACCTGCGATAGATTTGCGTGTTTTGGCTATCGACCCGAACTCCTTTTGTATATCCCCTCTTGTTCCTTCCACTTTTTCCCGCAACAGGTCGTCCATCGCCTTAACGCGCTGTGCGCTTGCAAGAACCGCTTCAATAGAGCTTTTTACCGTGTGGTTCTCTAGCCATTCACCTCTTCTCGGGCTATCAAGCATTTTTGATATTTCACTATCCGTTTCTCTTATTCCGGCAACAGCATTCGCACGTTCTTCCATGAGAGACACTATTTTTTGAGCGTCATAACTTTTGTCGATTACCATTATCAGTTTTTCTGACAGGCGCAAAAGTTTTTCATACGCTTCAAGTTGCCATGTGAAAAGTTTTTTTAACGCTTCAATTTCTGTTTTCATATTGTCATGCCACTATTGGTGAAAGAATGGATAATGCCACGTTTTTAAGTTCCTCTGTTTCGGCCAAAGATACTCTTTTTTTAAGGATAGCGGAAGCGGCCCTGGGGTTGCTTTTAAAATATTCTATTTCTTTATTCTGGATATCTATAAGGTTAAACGGTTCGCCCACCGCTTGGGAGAGCCGGGCCAGTAGCCTTGTGGCGATTCCACCAGGGTCTGTATTAAAAACTTCTTCCACAGCGCGTGCGTTTTTTTCGAGCGTTTTGGCAAGCTTTTCCCTATCTAGCATAAGCGTTAGGTCACTTGTTTCCAGAATACCTAGTCTTGCAAGGCGAGAGGTGATTCCGCCCGCCTGCGCTCTTTCTGTTTTAAAAGGGCCAAAGTCGGAAGGTTGTGTTGCAAGCGACTTAACAATGGCCTCGGCCATGTTTTTTGCCGTAGATAAAGATATCTGTGCCCCGATATCTTTTAGTGAAGAGGGAGGCTCTTCTCTCGATTCCACGCTTCTTTGCGTTTCGCTTACGAATTCCTCTATAAAATTTTGGAAATCATGGTTTTCGCGCACATAGTTGCTGGCGTTTGTCGCCTCGTTCACCTGCTTTATTACGGTATTGTATGCAGAAGCAAACCGGGCCACACCATCCACCGCGTCTTTGGGGTCGCCATACACGGTGATTTTAACTTTATCCTTCGTAGTATCGAGCAGTTCAAGGGTAACATCGTCTATAACCCCATCTACTATGTTGGTGGCGGAACTCTTTTTGTTGCCATCGATAGTAAAGTTTGCCAACTGCGGGTCTTTGTAATAGGAACTGTTCTCACCGTTATCGATGGCTGATTTTAAAGTTTTGATCTCAAGGTTGTCTCGTTTATAAAACCCAAGGTTCTCAAGCACGTTGTTGGGGTCCGAGAGGCGCAGGCGGGTGTCGCCACCATCAAGACTTTTGATTACCAGCCGCCCGTTTTCTATTCTGGCCTCGGCTTTTATATTTTTCGACCCGCCATCTATAACACCGTTACCGTTGGTGTCTTCTGCGGCATCAAGAATTCCATTGCTATTACGGTCTTCTGAGTAGCTGAACGCCTTGGTGTAAACCCCGTTTCCTATATAAACGCCCGGCTTATAGTATGTGTCCAGCACGCCGTTGCCGTTTGAATCTTCGCTACCTTCGTCGAGCACGCCGTTATTGTTCGTATCTTCGCCTATGTTTATTTTATCGCGAATATCGGCTAAGGAATCAGTGCTTGCCACCGTTATGGTGTAACCGTTTATCGTAAAGGAGCCTGTGAGGTTTAGAGCGTTGTTATCTGCTGGTGGGAGGTACTCGCTTGACGCTATCTGGTGCGATTCCGCCAGTTGTTCGACGGTGAGAGTATAGGTGTTTCTTTCTGCCAGAGTTGATGCGCTTCCTTTGATAATCTCTTCGTTGCTTGATGAGAGGGCGTTGGAATTAAAAAAATCGGGCGAGCGCATGTTTAAAAGTTTTTCACTCAAGCTGAGCAGGCTGTTTTGTAGGCTGTCTAAAAACCGGCTCTGGTTATCGAGCGACTTGCTGTTGGTGGCAAGGGTAAAGGCTAGCGCCGACGCGGGGCCAAGGCTGATGGCGTTGCCCATTACCTGCTGGTGTTGATATAGCGTCGTCCCGTTTCGTGATCCGCCCCGCCTTGGGGCCACGGAATTTTCTACGAAAGTGTTACGCGCGTTCAGGTTTTGCGATTTGCCAACATCTGCCGTGGCAGAATAATAGCTGGCTGAACGCCCTCTGTTTTTCGAGGTTACAGGAGCCTTTCTGCCAATGTCGGCGGTTGCCGAGTTATAGCTGGCAAAGGTGTTAATTTCCATGCAAACAAAACCTCTGTTTTAAACGCTTTTTATGCTTTTTAATAAAAAACAATACTGCACTAAAGTTCTCTGCTCTAAAGTCGATAACGATATTGAGAGAAGTTACGCTAATCGCTTTTCCAGAGAACAAAAAAAATATAAGGACAAAAAATTCCTATGTTCTTATCGGTTGCTTTTGGCCAAATCTTTAGCCAAGTAGCCTAAAAAAACTAAATAATTTTTAATGACATTAAAATCAAATAGATAAAATTGCGGAATGTCGAATTAGGTTTGATATGGCAAGGGGGCGGATTCAAAACGCAAAAATGGAGCCTGCCTAAAGTAAATCAGGCGATAAAAGAGGAGGCTAGGTGGAAATTTCGTTCGGTTTTGGAACTTCGCCCGTAAGCTTGTTTACCATGGCCACAAAATCGTTGCGAGGCACGGGCTTAATGATATATTCCATCGCGCCAATATCGTAAACCGATTCAATGAAAGAATCGACATCGCCATGGCCCGTCATGACTATTGCTTTTTGCCCTTTATATTTTTCGGCGACTTCCTTGATAAAGTCGATACCAGAGATGCCCGGCATAACAAGGTCGGTGATAATAAGGTCGTACTTATTATTTTTCAAAAAATCCATCGCGCTTGATACGGATTTTGCCGATTCCGTGGCGTAGCCTTCCTGTTCCAGTATTTCAGTGGCCCACAGGAGGTGGACATCGTCATCGTCTACAAGAAGTATATTTTTAGACATAACCCAATGGTGTATATGGTTGAAAAGCATAAGAAACTGCCATGCACCAGACAATAATATATTAAAAAACAGGCATCTGCAAAAAACTTCTTTTTATCTCAACTATTTCAAGTAGATAAGAGCTTCATCGAGTAAAATAATGATGACAAAAATCATATTCCATAAAAAACTGCTAACCTATAATGATTTAAAATTTCATAAAGGTTTTGACTCGGATTTTAAATTCTTTTGTTTTAAGGAGTAGTTATGAGTGCTTTTTTAGGGCCGATACATCATTGGCTTTTCAATAAGATACAGGTTGTGGAATCTCGCGCTTTCGCGCTTGCAGGAGCCCTTGACGAGAGTGGACAAGGCTCTTTGAATGGCGCGTTGGAAGAATATGGCGACAAGCTGGAAGGAGCCGATATTGCCGAAATTTTAGGCGACAACTCAATCCATCAGTTTTTGTCTGGCCTTATCGCCAGGGTTGAAGTGCTTGAAGCCAAAATTATGGACGCGGCAAACGGAAACCATGAGCTTTTACTTTCAGCCGCCGAGAAACATGGGCGCGAAACCGCACAGAAAGCTATATCGGCTCGCGGTTCAAAACCGGAAAGCCTCGACGAGATCGGGCAGTGTTTAAACGATTTTTGTCTTGAGGGAATGCCTTGCGACCCAGGCGCAACTTTTGAGGGTGCCGGTGACAAGCTTATGTATGGACATACGGCATGTAACCATCTTGAGAACTGGGGCTACACAAGTGCCGACCCTAAGAAAATGTGTATGCTCACATGTGCGTGGACAAAAGGGCTGGTTTCCGGGCTTTCGGAAAATGCCAATTTTGAGGTGAAAAACACCATTGCCAACGGCGCTGATTCTTGCCTGGCGGAGATAAAGCTCGGCTAGATCTCTCGTTTTTTACACTTTGTCGTAAAAACCCGAACTGCTTTTTTTTGTGTGACTTAGTTCGGGTTTTTATAGCCAAAGTTCTTTGGGTTCGTTATAATGCACCCAGCGCCTGTAAGGTAGTTTGCCTATCGTTTTTTCCACTAACTATCATGGCATTGGGAGATCATTTATGTCGTCGATTGACATTGCGAAGTCCGTTGAAATTGCCGAGGGCGTATACTGGATCGGTTTTTACGATGAAAAAGCCGGCTTTCACTGTAATCCTTATCTGATTATCGATGGAGACGAGGCCATCCTTTTCGATCCTGGCTCCGTTCAGGATTTTCCCGGCGTTCTGTCAAAAGTCTGCCGGCTTATAGACTTCAAACAGATTACCCATATTATCGTTACGCATCAGGACCCTGATCTGTGCGGTGCCATCCCAAGGTTTGAGGAACTTATCTATGGTGTTGGCGGTAGTTGCAAAATAGTAACCAGCACAAGGGCGAGCTTTCTTATTTCGTATTACGGGGTTGTTTCTGACTTTTACTGTGTCGACCAGAACGACTGGTCCTTAACGTTAAGATCCGGCAGGGAACTTAAATTCACCTCTACGCCGTTCATGCATTTTCCGGGTGCTTTTGTGACGTATGATCCTGAAACAAAAATCCTTTTCTCTGGCGATATTTTTGGTGCCTTTTCGTTTACATGGGAGCTTTATGCCAACGAGCATTACATAGAAGCCATGAAAGCGTTTTTGGAAAACTATCTGCCCAGCAACAAAATAGTGCGCCACGCCATGGCACAAATAGAGAAACGGGATATCAGCATGATAGCGCCTCAGCATGGTTCGATCATCAATAAGGATATACAGAAACATATCGACGCCTTGAAAGGCATCGAATGCGGTATCGATTTGGAGGAAGAGTAATACCTGACAATGGCTACATACAAAGATTTGCTCGAGCTTATTGCCAAACGTGAATTCGGTATCATAGGCGAAAAGAACACCAGGACGATATATGCTTCTATCGGCCTTGCTCTTGATGACGACGTAACTCTTGAGGAGAGCGATGTTAACTATGGTAACCTTGAAAAGCTTATGGGTGTGCTAAAAGAAAAATATGGTATGGTCGCCATCATCGGGTGCAAAATTCCCGCTATCCGCATGGCCAAACAGTCTGGCCTTGAACTGCCGGACGTCTTACGCTAGCAGGCAGAGTGCCAAAAAAACTCCCAAGGTTTTATTCTAAGGAGCCTTCCGGGTGGGAAACCGTCGCCCTATTATAAGCTGTTTTACGGAGTTTCTGAACTTTTACCTTAATGTGTAACCTTCGTTTTGTCTGTGTAAGTGTTTGATATATGAAAGTTTTATTGGCTACCTCAAACCAAGGTAAACTGCGCGAGTTTAACCACGCTTTTGAAAATAGTGGCATTAGCTTTATTGCGTTGGCCGATATCGAAAACCCACCGGAAGTTGAAGAAACAGGAGATACTTACGAAGAGAACGCCCTTTTAAAAGCGCACGCCCTAGCAAAACATACCGGTATGCCAGTAGTGGGGGAGGATTCCGGCATAGAGATAGACGCCATGCCTGGTGAACTTGGAGTGAAATCAGCCAGGTTTGCCGGGGGACGTGACTATAAAGAAGTGAACGACATAATTCTGGAGCGCCTCAAAGATAGTGCCAACAGGGCCTGCAGGTATGTTTGTGCCATCGCGTATGTAGACCCTGAATCGGGCAGGGAAGAGGTGTTTCGTAAAACCTGCGAAGGAACAATATACGACAGGCAGGTGGGCGAGAACGGGTTCGGGTATGACCCTATTTTCTATGTACCGGAGTACGAAAAAACGATGGCCGAGCTTCCTATCGGCGTTAAAAGCCTCATCAGCCACCGGGCTTTGGCCATTGTTAAGTTAAAGTCGATTCTTGATGTACGGTAATCGTTGAATCCACTCACGATCTTTGTCATCATTACGATCTGTTAGTATTGGCACGAAAGTGTTATGTGGTTTTAGTTCAATCACGAAACGGAGAAATTAAAATGAAACTTTTTGCTGTTATATTTTTATCTGCTTTCATCTGTTCCTCTCAGGCTTTCGCCATGCAGTGCGACATGATGAATAAAAAATCTGATGATTCAACTGAAAGCGTTGTTCCACCGGCAAGTGATGGCGCGAGCGGCCACAAGTGCGATATGAAAAAGGCTGAAGAGTGCAAGCATCCCGATCATAAGAAGGGTGCAGATCATAAGTGCGACATGAAAAACCCGGAAGATTGCAAAAAGCATAAGGGCGGAACGGGCGATCAGGCGGCTATAAAAGCCGACCTGACCCTGGTTGAGGTAATGCAGGATTTATCCAATCAGCTCTCCCGCATCCAGTCTGGCATTCTTTCCGGCAACAGGCTGATGATATCAAAAGGAGCTTCGGCCATTGCCAACCACCCTGCGCCCAAAGGTGGAATTAAACCCTACATAACAAAAAACTCAGACGAGCTTATGAAGGTTGTAAAAGAGATGGACGGAACCGTTCATAAAACTTCCATGGAAATGGCTAACCTGGCATTCACCGCACCTATGAGCGAACTTCACGAAATGCTAAGCCGTATATCCGGCGGATGCGTTAAATGTCACGACGCTTTTAGAGACTAGCTTTTAAACCTGTTTATTTACTATGGCAGGTAAGGCACAGGGTGGAGCTTGCGTTGCTTACACGCAGAAAAGATGGAATATACAGGCTACCTTGCCCGGCGGATGGAACGCCGTGTAGGTGTTTGTGTCTGAATATTGGTTGGCGTTCCAGCTATCCAGAAACGCATCGTTTACACTCACTTCCTGTGCCGCAGAATAGCCACCACCATTTGTCATATTGTGCCGAGTCTGGACGATGCTACCTGCGTTGCTGGCTTTGGAATAACTGCTCCATCCATCTGCGGATGCAGGTTGGACGCTTGCAACGGTGGCAGATAGTGCCAAAATTGCGGCAATGGCGAGGCGGGCGCGCAACAATTTTTTAGACCCCTTCTTGTAGCTTGACTGTAAATAGAAATTTATAAAAAAGATATAAACCCCTAGTGCTTTTAAGGGCAAATTGCGTGCCACACGCCTTTAAATAAAGGGGTAGTTGTCAGAAAAACTCACTTCAATACAGCCGCTTTTTTTATTGAGTGTGCGTCTTATCCGTTTTTCAGCTTTCCTTTTAACAGGCTATAAAGGTTTTTAAGGTCATTCGAGGAAGGGTTTGCATTTACGCCAGTTGTTAAAATTTTCATGGCCCCCTTTGTGTCACCCCGGTTTAACGCCCGTTCCGTGGCGAACATGACAATATCGGGGTTGCAAGGATTTTGCGACAGGTAGTTATGTATGGCGCCGCTGGCTTCATCATCGTCGTGAGCGATTGAAAACCATTTTTTCATCCATTCTGGATTATTAAAACCTGTGCGGTAAAACTTGCGGAAAATCAGATCGGCAACGTCGTTTCTTCCGGCTGCCATTGCACCCTTGGCAATTGTCGCCATTGGCATTGCGGTTCTGGTAGAGCTAAAACCTGTTTCGGTTTCCAGCAGTTTTACTGCCGTTTCTTTAACTTCGTTCCAGCCGATTTCAAAATCGCGAACAGCGTCTGCACATAACGAATCCGCCGTAGGTTTTATGTTTTTAGTTGTGCAGGTTTTTTTACGGCCCGTCTGTTCCATCAGGTTAAGGTAGAGCTTTTCGTATTGCTCCACGCATTTTCTCGGCGTAAATTTTTCGACAGCCGTTTTACATGCGGACCGCATTATATCTATCCATCTGTCAGAGTTATACGCTTGCAGTGCCTCGTTAATCACTTTTATGATAGAGTTTTTATTTTTTGCATCGACTACAAAACCATCTACGCCGTGGGTTACGATTTCGGCCAAGCCGCCATCGTTTGCAACTATAGGAACGCACCCGCTCGCCATCGCTTCTAAAGCCACAAGGCCGAACGGTTCTTTTTTTGACAAAAGAAACATAAAGTCCGCCTTGCGATAAAGCGCGTCTATATCTGTTCGTAGCCCCAGGAACTTTACGTTGTCGGTCGAGTTGCCTGTTTGCCCACGCCCCGCGAGCCAGAATTCCGCATTCGGGGCCAGCTTTAGAATATCGCCTGCGACCTCGTCCAAGTGTAGCCACATCTTTTTTTCACGGCGGGCAGATTCTAAAAAAACTATTTTACCGGCGGGCTTTTTTTCGCGCTTAAACGGAAAGTCGGCGACATCGATTCCGTTATGTATTACAACGGCCTTATTCTGGTTCGGTTGCACACTTTTTACAGCTTCTGAAACGCAAACGGAGACGTTTATATAATCAAAAAGCTGGCCCGGTTCCGTGTGATGCATGATCTCGACTATAACCGGTACGCCAGCCGTTCTGGCCGCTTCGCATGTTAAAGGGTCGAACCCGCCTGAGAACTGAACAATGTCCGCGTCTGCCATGATCTTGACCAGTTTTTCGAACCTGTTATCTCTCCCTGTGAAAATATATTGAATGGATGGGTCGTAAAAGTTTTTGTCGCAAGGCTCAGGAAGTGAAACTACAAAAACCGGGTCTACTATGTTCCTGTCAAGAAAACGGTGGTAAAGAACGTCCATGCGGGAGATGCCTCCGCCAAAACCTACTTCGTATGTCGTATGAACAAGGCGTATCGGCTTTTTTGACATTGGCTACTGAAACCTGTCGCCAAGGCTTACCTTTGTACCGAGCGTAAAACTGTGGGCGGGCATTTTACCTTTTCCCTCAGGCTTTAATTCTGTTATCAAAACGGAACCTTCTCCACATGCGACTTCTATACCGTCCCTCGTAACAGAGAGTATTTCGCCAGGCTCTCCTTTTTTTGTTAAGTCTGTCGTTTGCTTTGCAAAAAGCAGAGTTATTTTTTTGCCATTAAGAAGTGCCCTTGCTCCGGGAAATGGTGAAAAACCGCGAACTTTGCACGAGACCTCTTTTGCCGATGTCGCCCAGTCGATCAAAAACTCGGTTGGGGTCAGTTTTTTTGCATATGTCGCTTTCGCGTCATCCTGTTGCTTCTGCTTTATGTTTTTGTTTGCGTAATCTATTAGAGTCTCAGGCATAAGATTTGCGCCCATTGTAGCGAGGCGGTCGTGAAGAGAGCCTGCCGTGTCGTTTTCTGTAATTTTTGTTTCGACGCAACTTAACAGGTCGCCCGTGTCGAGCCCTTCTGCCATTATCATCGCGCAGACCCCGGTTAAGTTATCTCCTGCGATAATCGCCCTGTTAATGGGAGCCGCGCCGCGCCATATTGGGAGCAGGGAAGCGTGCAGGTTCACAGGTGCTATTTGGGGGATTTCCAGCATGGATAACGGGAGGATTTGCCCGTAAGCGACCACCACTATGTAATCGGGTTTTATTTTTGTTAATGCTTCGACATTTTTAGGCTCACGTGCCTTTATCGGCTGAAATACCGGGATTTTATGTTCAATCGCCACCTGTTTAACCGGTGTGGGCATAAGACGTTTGCCGCGTCCTTTCGGCTTGTCTGGCTGTGTTACTACGGCCTCAACCGAAAAAGCCGGGTGTTCTATAAGAGCGCGCAGGGTAGGGGTGGCAAAATCGGGGGTTCCCATAAACACCACTTTTAGCTGTTTTATCATTATTTAGCGAAAACCTCTCTGAATACGCCCAAACTTGAGTTTAAGTATATTTCGTCTAAAGGGGCCGAGATGCTCCCAAAAAAGCTTTCCGTCAAGATGTTCCATTTCGTGCATCACACACCTTGCCACTCGATCTTCGGTGGTGATTTCTTCCTCTTCTCCTTCAAGGTTCTGGAATTTTACTTTAACCTTACTTGGCCTTTCTATGTCGGCGTATATATTGGGTATGCTAAGGCACCCCTCCTCATCTATTATGGTTCCTTCAGTTTCCAGAATGTGCGGATTTACCATCGTTACGATGTCGTCGTCGGATGTTCCCTCGCCGCATGACAAGTCAATAACTATAACACGTTGTAAAACACCGACTTGTGGTGCCGCTATGCCTGTTCCGGGGGCGGATTTCATTAACATTGTCATCTGCTCTGCCAAAGTTTTTACTTCTTCACCTATTACCTCTACAGGCTCCGATTTAAGGGTTAGCAGAGGATCGGGGTAGATGAGGATTTTATCGGCGGAATCACTCCTTTTTAAGGCAGAAACAGGGCTTTTATTCATGCAAAAATTATATCACACCACAATTTTGCGCAAAATTTTGTCATTGACGACTAAAATTTGTATTTTTGGAGCCACAAAATGTTGCTTTTGTGGAGCTTACTTTTTAACTTGCTGATTATTAAGGGGAAACTAAAATTGACTTTTGCCTAATTCTTGGCCCGTCCCTTGCAATAGTAATGAACAAGTAAAACTTATAACAAAGGTTATTGAGGGAGACTAGGCATGAAAGCAAAAAAAGAGATGCTGGAATCCAAAGGCGTTTGCAAACACTGTGGCGGTGTTGTGCGGGCTTATCGCGGGTCAACTTCCTGTCTTATGTGCGGTAGAGACGAGAAGCACGAGTGCGAGATGTGCTGTGGAGAAAGCCTCCGGAAAACAGCTTAAAAGCAGAACTATCGCCGACGCGGACCCTTGGCAGGTTATTATTATTAAATTATAAAGACGACGATCTATCCCCCCGTTGTTTAAAGATTTTAATAATTAAATCCGCGTCGGCTTCCAAATCCCTCCCCCTTTAAACAGGTTTTTTTCCCTCTTCCCTTTGTAATACGCACCCAATCCGGTTAGAATTAAAAAAAATCTTTTTGTGGGGTAAATTGATGTCTGAAGATTTACTGCGTGATGGTTTCCAGCGCAGTGTTGAATATCTCCGTCTTTCCGTAACCGACAGGTGCAGTTTAAGGTGCGACTACTGCATGCCTGCGGGTATGAAATTCACACCAAATTGCGACATGCTCAAGTTTTCCGATTTTCTTTTTCTTGTCGATATTTTTGCAAGTCTCGGAATAAGAAAAGTTCGCGTAACAGGTGGCGAGCCGTTAATACGCCGTGGAATTTTAAGGTTCCTGCGTCAATTAAAGGAGATACCCGGAATAGAGCGGACCGTTATCACCACAAACGGGCTTAAGCTTTACAAAATGGCACCACACCTTAAGTCTGCCGGCGTTGCTGGCCTTAATGTTAGCCTTGATTCACTTGACCGCGAGAAATATAAAAAAATAACGGGTGCAGACCAGATATCCAAAGTCATAAGCGGGATAGACTCTGCTATCGAGGCAGGTTTTGGGCCTGTTAAAGTGAACGTGGTTGCCATGAAAGGGGTAAACGACGACGAGTTTTTAAAGTTTGCCGAACTTACGCGGGATAAAAATATACAGGTGCGGTTTATCGAGTTTATGCCGGCAACTCCTTCGTTATGGTCGAACGAACGGTTTATTGCGGTGCCGGAAATAAAGGCGCATGTAGAAAAACTGGGGCCGCTTGTTTCTGCCGATAAGGAAAAGTGGGGTGGCCCCGCCGAGATTTACAAGCTTGAGGGAGCAGTGGGGCAAATTGGGTTTATTTCCGCCGTTTCGCGTCATTTTTGCGAATCTTGCAACAGGTTAAGGCTCACGTCTACGGGCCAGCTTATGACATGCCTTTTCGGCAAGGGCGACCTTGATTTAAGAAAAATGATAAATGGCGGAGCCAACAAAAAAACGATAAAGCAGGCGATACGCGAGACGGTGTTCGACAAAAACGGTGTGCGCGTTCTGCCTACCGCCGCAGGGCCGGGCGAGGAAAAACGCTCTATGTCGTGCGTTGGCGGATGATCTGTTGTTAAACAATGTTTTGATGCTGAAGGTTAATTTATAAAGATGTCTGACAAAATAAAATGGGCCGTCGAAGCGGAAGATAAGTTAAAAAAGGTTCCTCCTTTTGCGCGTGACATGGCAAAAAGCATGATAGAGGATTTCGTAAAAGATTTGGGCGAAACCGAGGTTACGCCTGAACTTATGAAAAAGGCACGGGCCAAGTTTGGCATGTGACTATCTGCACAACCAAGACTTAATCAAGAGAGCAACGCCAGGTTATATCGGAACATCGTCTGGTTTTTTCCCTCCCTTCAGGGGAGTGGATTTAAAGGAGGGTGTAAAAGATTGTCCACCCCCATTTGATATTTATAAATGATGCTTTTAAAAAACTTTGCCATCTCTTTTGTCACGGTATTTCTTTGTTTTGTTGTCACAGAAGCCGATTCGCAAACAGGTTTTACCTCACCTGAGTTTTCTGTTACCGCAACTTTTCCCGATTCTCCTATAAAGCCCGGAGACGTGGTTTATGGTTCTATTTTCGTTACTATGCCTGATGGGTGGCATGTTTATGCGCCCGGCGTTAAAAAATATAACAGTCTTAACGTAGATACGGGCGACGGGCCACTGAAGCATGTGCGGTTAGATTATCCTCCCGCGAAAACCATCGTTCAACTTGGTACCGAAGTTCCTGTGTATGGCGGAACCGTGGAGATACGCGTGGCGGGGATTGCGCCTCCTAGCCATGCTGGTGGCGATATTATGTTTAGCGCGCTTGTAACGTGGCAGGGATGTACGGACAACATATGTCTGCCGCCTGAATCGAAAATGGTTTCTGTTCCTTTAAAAATGTTGGCAGGAGATAAAAAATGAAAAGACCCCTTATTTTTTCGTTAATGGTAATGCTGGCAATAACGTTTACTGCTCCCGTTTCTTTTGCCGAGAGTGAATGGACAGGTAACATAAACGCTCTTGTTGGCAAAAGAATGCTGGAAAACTCGAAGTGGGAGCCACTAGACGATCAGTGGGGTGGCGGGCTGGAATTTGACTTTAAACAAAAATCGTGGCCCGTAAGCATTCTTTTCTCTGTTTCAGGGTCGTCTAAAGATGAAGATATCTGTTGTGTCTCAGACGGCATTTTCCTTTATTCTGTAAACAACAAGGTTGAGACGCTGGAAATGAGCGCGGGGCTGAAGAAATATTTTGCGTTAGGCGGCAATGCCTTTCCCTATGTAGCTGTTGGCGGATCATATATAGAGGTAGAAACATCTTCTGAGGCCGGCAGTTTTGTATCGGGTAGTCTTTTGTCACGAGGGAACGACTCTACCACCGGCGGATTTGTGAACGGCGGGGTGATGTGGAAAATGGAGATGTTCAACGTAGGGTTTGATATAAGAAAACTTTTTGGAACCAGCCTGAAAAATGGTTTTGATGTCGATTATTATCAATACTCGCTTCTTTTAGGTTTTGGTTGGTAGTCACGGCTTTTCTTTTATTCTGCGATGTTATAGAATTCCGTTTGCTCTAAAACGATTTTTACTCATATAGAACATGACAAATAAAAAAGCTTGGTCAGGAAGATTTACAGAACCTACCCATCCTCTGGTAGAAAAATTTAACGCAAGCCTTGAGTTTGATTACAGGCTCTACAAGCACGACATTATGGGGAGTATCGCCCATGTGAAGATGCTGGGGAACCAAAAAATTATTCTTAAAAAAGAAGCCGATGCGATTGTTAAAGGGCTAAAAAAAGTGGAAGCGGAGATCGAGTCTGGCAAGTTTACGCTCGATATTGCCGATGAAGACATCCACATGGCGATAGAGCGCAGGCTCGGCGAGAAG